>Ga0334889_1000401_pt1 | contig 69567 bp, 110 predicted proteins | sample GraSluR1_MG_2_FD_207222 | JGI IMG/M metagenome (GOLD analysis project Ga0334889, IMG submission 207222) | Sludge microbial communities from methane-producing bioreactor in Wageningen University, Netherlands - Granular Sludge_8_08-R1 | ecosystem: Engineered > Bioreactor > Anaerobic >...
CGTTAGGAACGTCACAAAAACGACACTTCATAGGACAGCCGTATTGAGTGGAAAGAGTCATGACCCATTTTTCAGACAAAGACTTTACTGGTCCATTTGCAACACCGTTAATTTCTTCGTTAAATCCAAGAAATTGTGCCCGAATGTTCTTGTCTTTACCATAATCACCAATGGACAACGTTTCAAGCTCGCCTTTGGAATACTCGTCAATTACAATTTTACCAGTAGGCAAATCAATCTTTTTCATTTTTCAGACTCCTTTTCAAATTCCATTAGATTCGACTGTCCAGTTGAAGCAGTTGTTAGGCTTCTTCGTTTTCGTAAACGATAGTTCCATTATCATCGCATATTTTTGTTATTGGTCTTTGGTATAATATTTTTACTTTTTCTTTTTTCATCAACGCAAAAATATTACGTGATGATTCTACGTCAAATCCGTATGAGTAAAATTCACCCATACAACCTTTAATGCTATACACCCGAAATCTTTGGTAGTCGGTTTTCATTTTCTTCCTCCAGTTCGCCGTCAGTATCTTGACGAATAACAGGCTAAGGGGCGGGCCGCTTACCCTTGCGGTTATGCGTTAATATCCGCTACTCACTTTTCAGCGTTCAGCCGATGCCCGAGGTATTCGTGAAAACATCTTTCGCAGACAAGCACCTCCCCGTGGGCGTCTGTGGTGTAAAAATCAGAAGACGGAGTGCATTTGTGGATTTCTCCGCAGACCCAACAGAGATATCGCTTGTATGTTCTATCTTCGTGGCAACTTGTTACTACGTGTCCTGCCTGTGCTACATTGCGCCATTTATAACCGCAGTCGAGGCACGTTTTCATTCCGTCAATACGTCTCTCAGTTGATACGTTTTCGCTTCCGCATTTTGGACAATTCATGTCATCTCCTTGAAAAATCGCATAACAATTCGTTTCACGCGGGCTGGCCAAACTGCGGCCAGCCCGCGTGAACTCAAGCGTTAGCTGTCAATAAACGCGTACTTAATATGTGCGCTAACAACATGCTTTGGTAGCTCGTTAAAATCTTGCTCTAAATGTGGATCGTCAAATTTAACAATTGCCTTGCCATCCAGATAAAACACTTCGTAAGTGTTGGGCGACTTGGTTACATGGCAACGCCCCTTCAAATCTTCTAGCGTCCAATCCGTACCGATTTTTCTGTTAATGGCTTCTCGTATGATGTCGTCTTTCTCTGTCATTAACACAGTCATCATTTGCCCAGCTAACAACTCGGTCAAACTGGACTCTTCATTACGCTTCGCTTCATTCATCGCCGTTTACCTCCAGTGTTATACGTCCACGATCTCAAAGCACCGAATCTTCGCTTCATGCATTAGCTCTGCATAATTCTTCCGATCCTCGGCGCCAGGAACCACATGCAACTTTACATCGCGCAACCCCATCAGTTTCTCGCGTCGATCAACATTAACCATTCGTGAGTAGTGATAGCCTTTTTTGTAGGCGTAATTTCTAGCGTAATTTCTAGCGTCTTCGTAGTTTCGCGCCAGCACGTATAACAATTCGTTCAACATCGCTCGTTCCTCGCTCGGGCGCGCTAACGCGCCGGTTAAATCAGCCGTTAGAGACCAGCAAAAACATGGCCGCCCGCCTGGACAAGCCAATCGCGTCACTTTCGCAACCGATAGGCCGCTTTGAAGGTGTTCCGTTGCCCATTTCCACGCCGCCTCCTTGCTTTCGGCAACGAAATAAACAGGCTTCGGTTTTTTCGTGCTCCACACATTCGTCCGCTTCGTCGTTATTCGGTACAGGTATTTGTCCATGTGCTTTCTCCGTTTCCGCCTCCACGTTATGGTGCTACCTTGAAATTTCCGTAGTCAATTTCGGAAAGAGCAAAATAGAGCCTTTCGTTTTCTTTTTCGCCCCAAGGTGAGCCATTAAAACAATCTCCGCAAAGAGACCCTTTTAGGAACCTTTCGAGGTACAACACAACGTCCTTCTCTGAATACACCTTCTCGTTAGAAAGTGGTCTTTTAATGGTTCTGCTTTCCATATGATTACCTCCCGCGCCATAACAAGGCGCCTGAGCTTAAACGTTATCTTCTTGGCCTGCCGCTGCTAACGAATTCGTCAAGCGTTCTTAGGGCATCTTCAAGTTTGGGGTGAATATTGGAAATATTGAAGTGGCGAATATTCCGCATTTCGTAATTGATGCTTGCCAAAACGCAGGCCTCTCTCAGCTCTGATGGCGTAAATTGAGCCTGCGCAATTAGGTTTTCCAGCATGTTCACTAAGCGGTTATATTCAGGGTCGTTCATGTACTTTTCTTTTGGCGTTTTCATTTGGTTTTTCCATTAAAGATAACAACTCACGTCAGGCGGATGCTACGCACCGCTGCGCTCTGGGTTAGCCTTCCATCGCCAGCTTGATTGCCCGGCGCACTTTTTCCAAATCCTCATGGGAAAATGCTACATTCCCATTGTATGCCTCTCTACAATCATACGCATTATCAAGCCAGCGCAACACTTCCAGCATTTCAGGAGCGGCGGCTATCAAGCGGGCGTTTGCCTCGTGTTCTTCCTTGGAAATGCTACGTGGATCGCCGGTGCCACAATCAAAATAGTCCACCATCGCTATGCGCTTGCATCCAGAAGAAATGGCTGTTTTCACATTCTCACCTTCAATCCTCCAAGGTGCGTTGCTATGCACCGGGTAATCTTTTCCTCTGTAGACTGTTTTGTTGTCACTCATATTGTCCCCCCCTTATCTCTTCAATTAGAATTTCGCCGCGCAACAAATTTTCAGCAACCTGCTTCTCTTGGTGATTTTTCATCAGGCAAGAACCGCAAATAATATTCTCGCTGTGGTTACAGGAAGTTATCATACAAACCCCTCAAAATAGCATAACGGTAGCCAACCCCGAATAAGGTGCGTGTCGTGACCATCTATCAAGAACCTATCTTCGCAACATATCCAATCATACTCGCCGTCGTCTTTCGCGTCGTTCTCTGGAGCAACATTAGAAAACCACGCACTACAAACTGTTCCGTCATGCAAAAACAACAATATCTGCTGACCGTTTGTCGGTAGTGTTTCCGGGCCATACAAGGGTATTTGATACATTTTCAGACTCCTTTTCCATGTAATTCTTCCTAGCTCCGTTGTTCCAACATGTATAACACGAACTGGCTCATACCTTCGAAGTCAAAGGTGACCGTTTCACCGTTTTGCAGCGCCTCGTGAATTTCTTTCTGTTCATCGTTATATGCCTTCATTACTTTCTTAAATCCATCCGTATCAACAACTTCTTCCATGATAAATTTATCACGAATTGCAGCAATAGAATGGCAATTTTCACTAAATGGAGATTTAAAAAGTTCCTGTTTGTTGCCTTTGAAAACACACTTTCCTTCTTTGTAGATATAAAAGGTCTTGAAATCGTTTTTTACTGGATACGGAACTTTGGGAGTGCGGGGAGTTGCCATAATAATTCTCCTATTTGTTTTTTTTTGAATTTTTAATTACACACAGAGATTCAATTGTTTCAACCGCACAATCCTCGGGCAAGTTATACGTCACTGAGGCTGTAGCATCAATAAACCTATACATTCCTGGCATATCTGAGTGAGGACTGTTCTTAAAAAGAGGTATTACCATTGTTTTTGCTCCTTAAAATTTGAATTATCTTATCGCGTATCACGCTTTACGAAATAATCTAAACATAGTTATGGGTGGTTGTAAAGACTTTTTAATCATTATCGAGAAAAAAGTCTTTGCTCTTCAAAAGAAGACAATCAGGATCATTGTTTCCTTCTTCAATTGAAAAAGAAAGCAAAAACTTCTGCAACTTACCGACAATTGGACCCGGAGAAAGTTCCCATTCACGAATAAGATCCTTGCCTGAAACAGCCAGTGAATGGGTGCTAAAAACAACCTCTTCAACCATCGTGCAACCACAAACAATGTTCTTGATTTCATGAAGTGCAAGAGCATCTTTTGCAATGTTTGCTTTTGAGTCAGCAATACGAATCCGAGTCAAATCCTTCCATGAAAGGTTTGCTTCATTCAGATCCTTCTTTAACTTTCGGCGCGCCTTCGGAGAAAGATCAAACATTTGTCGCATGTGGAAATTACACAGACCAGCAATCTGGGAAATCTCGTCATTACTGAAGCGAAGGTCCCTGAGACGGCTAACGATGATATCCTTGCCAAGAACTTCATGACCGGAAAAACTCCCATCACCCGCAATCTTATATGCAAGCGGCTTTCCGATATCATGTAAATAAGCAGCTAACTTGACCATTGGAAACTTAGTAGAAACATGATCACCAGCAAGCATCATGTGGTCCCAAACAGTTTCAGTGTGAAACTTTCCGCCAGTGTGATTCCATGATTCTGCCATTTCAGGAAGAATCATTTCAAGAACGCCGACTGTCAGTAACGCACCCCAAAACGCGGAAGCGTTTTTCAATTCCATGGCCTTCATGATTTCCATCTTGATCCTTTCAGGTGCAATGCTTGAAACAAGATGAAGATTATCCCGAACAGCCTTAAACGTTTCAAAATTAATTTCAAAATCGTTCTTTGCAACAAATCGGCAAAGACGAATAATCCTGTTGGCGTCTTCTGCAATCCGAACATTAGGATCACCAACAAAACGAATTATGCCGTTTTCAAGGTCTTCATAACCGTTGAAAGGGTCAATGACTTCTCCAATAGAACTAATCGCCATTGCGTTCCAGGTGAAATCTCTACGGGAAAGGTCTTCTTCAATCGTGTCAACAAACGAAATTGAAACATCCTTTTCGTTGCCGTTGCCATTGTAACGATCACCGCGGAACGTAGCAATTTCAATGCCGTCAATCAGAACAACCCCGAATGTAGCACCAACAAAATCGATATCTGCCTCGGGAAAATTCTTCTTTGCAAGTGAAATGATTTCTTCGGGCTTGGCCTTTGTCGCAAGATCAAAATCGTGTGGTTCATGACCAAGAAAATGATCACGAACAGCACCACCGACAAGAAACGTGGGATGGCCAGCACTTTCAAGCACTGACCAGATATTTTTGATTTTTTCAGGCAGATTCATCATAAAAACCTCTTCAAGGAGAATTAAAAGTCATTCAATCAACTTACATATATATTTTAACTCTCCTTGAATATAATTTCAAGAACTTTCTTCAACAAAAGCATAAATAATTTTCATTTTTTGGTTAAACCTCATTTTTCCGATTAGTTCCTCCCCCGTACACTTCACATGCACAGGGGTGGCTTGTTCAATGTTGTCTTCCTGAGTTCCGTCAATTGGCATGAGCCAACACGAAGAATCATCGTTTTTCTTGCAAATAGGACACACAAACTCGGCATCATTCGGAAAATGCTCAAATACACGATACATAAAACCTCCAGATTAATTAGTGATTAATAATTGCAAACCGTTGAACCCATAGAAAACAATAACACAGATCCAAGAATAAAAAAGTTTTTTGTTCATAAGATTCCTTTTTATGAATCAATATTCGTCTTCATCTTCGCAATACATATAATCATCATCTACTATTTCTTCTCCACAAAAGCAACAGAATTTAGGAGAATACGTTGAACTCATTTCATGAAGAACCTCAAAATCAGCATTACATTCAATGCATGAGATTTCTATTTTTTTAGCCATATTTCTTTTTTCTTCTGGTGTTCCCGTCAGTCACACTTTGACCCTTTTGAACACGCGGCGCAAATTTTACATGATCCTTGATATATCCATTCTGTACTCCCACAGAATGGACAAGAATCACCGTCTTTTTTATTTAGATATTCAAATTCAAGCGCCTTCATGTATTTGCCAAGAACACGGGTCACAACAGAAGAAAATTCGGTGATTCCTTCGTCTGCTTTCTTCAACTGATCAATTATAAATGCAGGACGCACACCATGACGCAACGCAAGAGAAATAAGTCTTGTGGTGGACCGATAACGTTCATTCATAAAGAGATTTGCAATATCCTTGTATTCCACATCAGATTTTTTGATAGGAACAATTAGTGAATATTTTCGTCCGTCTTTGCGAAGAATTCCTTGTTTTGCAGAATGAGGAACGTACATTTCTTCCCTGTTCGCTTCTCCTGCAAAAATTTCATACGGAAATCCTTCATGAATTCCGACTAGAACAATCCAATCCTTTCCTACAACTTTAGCGTGGTGAATGTCGCAAGAAACATCTTTCGGGCGTTTCGGCGCACAATTGAAATGTATTGTGCTTGGTCGTTCATCACAATACGTCACTCTTTTTTCTTTTTGCTGATCCGGCGGAGTGAAAACAAGAATTCCTTCACGGGAACCTTCACGATACACAGAAACAGCCCTCACTCCTTGTTCCCACGCTTTCATGTACAGAGATTCAATTGTTTCAACCGTACAATCCTCGGGCAAGTTATACGTCACTGAGGCAGCAGCATCAATAAACTTATACATTCCTGCCATCATTTCAAGTTTCATGAATGGATCAATTTCATGAGCAGCCTTAAAGAATCCTTCGCCAAGATAGGTTTTAAGAATTTTCATTGCATGTTTTCCAATTTCTCCAGATTCATCTTTGATTGATTCTGGCAATGTTTCAAGGAAAGAAAAATCAGAAGAATCTTTAGGTATCTTTGACATGAGATAATCTTTTACTCCAGATGGCATGACAAAATAATATTCCCATTCATTTTTAGATACTGCTCTTGTCTTTCGCCAATAAGCAGGAGCAAAAATGGGTTCAAGACCAGAAGAAATGCACCCTTCAGGAAATGTCATAGAAAGCGAACCCGTGGGCGCGATGGATAAAAGTGCCAAGTTCCGAAGCGGGAGAACTTCATCAAGATCGTTTTCAAGTTCAAGAGAATGAATGACATTACTAAAGAAACTTGATCCCATCAGATCCTTTGCAGTGATTCCTAATTCGTATGCTCCCGCTGGACCTTTTTCTTCTGCAAGTTCTTGGGATGCTTGAAAAGCAAACTTTGCATAATATTCCATGAATTCAGAAATTGCTTTGATTGCTTCTTTTGAATCATACTGAATATCTGCATTCAAGAACCACTGGTGGAGATTGGTAATACCCATACCAACCTCTCTTGTCAGTTTTGCAAGATCACGCTGTTCGGGTACACCATAACGGTCATTGTCAATTTCGTATTGAATAGCATTATCCAAAAGACGGATTAGATTTTGTGTCTTCTGATATAGAATTGGACCATATTCCATAGGATTATTTGGGAACATACCCATGTTGATTGAACCCAAAAGACAAATTCCATAAGGGGCAAGCGGTTTTTCGCTGCAGGCGTTGGTACTGACCACACAAAAACGTTTATCACCAGTAGCAAGATAAATTTGGTGGATCATAGATCCTTTCCGCATAAGATCAATGAACTGAACACCCGGTTCCGCGCTAACATGAGCAGATTCAGAAATAAGACTGAAAATATCTTTTGCTCGGACAATCTTGGAAATGATTTCGTGTTTGGTTTCAAAATGCAATTCCCAATCATTGTCTTCAATGACGGCTTCCATAAAAGCGTCTGTAATCTGAACAGAAATGTTTGCATTATGAATAAGATTCAAATCAGTCTTTGAATTAATAAATTCAATCACATCAGGATGATTACACTTGATAGAAAGCAGAACCGCCGGACGCCTGCCTGCTTGTCCGACATAATTACCCATTGACTGAAGATATTCCATCCACGGAATTGCTCCTGTGGATTCGTTTGCTGCATTATTTACTTTTGCTCCTTTAGGACGCAAAACAGAAACATCAACACCAAGTCCCTGACGTTTCGCAGCACAGATCATCATATCAGAAACACATTTATTAATGCCTTGAATAGAGTCCTCAGAAAGGGGTATAGTCGTGCAATTGGCTAAGGAAATGGTAGATTTGCTACCAACACCCGAAAGGATGGAACCACCGGGGCGGTACCATCCTTCCATCATATCATCAATCCAGATTTTTTCCCATTTCTCGGGCTCAGACTCATAAACAGCAAGATTTCGTGCTACCCGAGTAAACACCTCTAGTACGTTTTCTTTTTCTCCGTTCTCTTTATCAAAAGCATATTTTGCATTAAAAATATCAATCGCCATTTGGTTGTTCTTAAAATAATCTTCTGTTTCCACTTTTTGGTTTTCTCCTTTATATGTTTGTATTTTGACTTGCAATCAATTTTTTGGTGAACATATATTCGAGTATGCACTTTAATTAAAAATCAAAAGGTAGACAATCCTCGTCATTCCTATGGGAAATTTAGAACCATCCGAAGAGAGGAGGATCGTCATAACCTTTGCGGTGTTCTAATTCATGTTTGTGTGTTGCTTGTGTTGTGAAAATTGATCGTGCAGCATCATTGGCAATCCTGTGCCGAGTTCCACACGCCCGCGGCGAGCCCGGTCACTCCCAGCGCGCTGTAGACCCAGTTGCGCGTAGATTGCCTTGATTCTTCAGGCAGCCAGTACTCTGTGGTCGCATACGCCAGCGCCAGCACGCCGAGCTTGGCCGCCACAATAGTGCCGGTTGACGGGTTGGAGCCAAACAGCGGGTTCATCTCCTTGCACCCTCGATCCAAACCCCTGTCCGTGGACACTACGTCGAAGACCTGCCCACCGATGGCTGCGCCAAACCAAAACTTGTTCCACCCGGTCCATGAGCCGTCCGATTCGGACGAATAAGCAATCTGTGCAACATGAGGCCGCGAAAATTCTTCCTCAAAGGTTTCGGTGGGTTGACTCTCGTGTCCGGCCTGGAGATCGTGGTTGCCTGGTGTGAAGGAACATGCTGAAATTAAAAAAACTCCCACAACAAAAAGAGCGAAATAAATTGTTTTCATTGTTTTTTCTCCGGAAAAAGTTGATAAAGGTTTCAAATTTGAATATTTGAATACTTGAACGTATTTATCAACCTTCGCCCGGAGTTTTTTACTCAATCCATCCCATCTTTTTGTGAAATTTCAGCTTTTCATGATGAACAAACATATTAAAAGAAGCAGAAACGAACAAAAGAACTCCGATAATCGGGAAACCATACATGCACCATAGAGTGCCGTTTGTTAAAGCAAAAGCTCCTTTTATGGTAATCGGCATAGACGAAATCCACGAATATTTAGATGGATAATTGTCCGTGATAAAATCATAGAGTGAAATTGAATAAGACACAGAAAAGAATATTGTTATGGCGGCAAGCACAAGAGCAATATTCATTATCCATGACGGACCGGAAGAAACCAAGTGCCATAAAATTCCTGTTTGCATAGTGGTGAAAACGCTCCACCAAAAAATATCATTCGTGTATTCTTTGTTTAATTTTTTCATGTTTACTCAATTCTTTTCTGGGAAATACCCAAAAACTTGTTTCGTGAATTCCTTGCATAGCGATAATTTCTGGCTCACCATTAGGGTTTCCTTGAATGACTTCATACTCATTTCCATAAAAACAGAGAATGTCACCGGGTTCAAAAATAATCTGGTCATCTTTCATTTCAATAACTCCCTCCGCGAAGATAAGTAACGCCGTAAGGACCACAACAATCAAGACCGTTGTCGGCATCAAAAATATTGCCGCGAGCGTGTTTTGCAGGAGAAGACCAAGAAGCCGGTTTCAGAACATTGCCGTTGGTCTTGTCAATGAAGCAATAAGAAGAGCCGACTTTACTGGTTTCTTCAATACCGGTGCAAACTTTGATGTATCGCTTACCTTCGGTGAAAAAGTGAAAATCACGAATCGTATAACCTTCTTTGTCGCAATGCTCGTGATATTTCTTGACAAGACCGGCGAAAAAGGTCTTGAACTCGGCAGACTCGGTGGTAACGATGGCGACGATTGCTTTCTTCATGATCAACCTCTCTTTTAGAATTAGCTTCACTTGACTTTCACAACTACATTAAACGATTTTAAAATCCTTGTAAACAAAAAAAGAGCAGTTTTTTGTCTTGCTCAGGACATTTTTCAGGCTTCTTTTTCGCTTTCCAACTTTTCGTGAACCGCAATGATTACATTCAGAGCAGTCAACTTCCCGAACAGATAGAAGAAAGTTCGGGGGAAAGTAGTACCATGACTGTTTGTAACCATGTGGCTGTTAGCAGTGACATTGAGACCGCCGAAAATCTCGGCAAGAGAGAGACCGCGAACATAAGAAGCCTTCCGGGCTTCCATTTCATCAGCAATTGACTTGTAAACTTTTTCTTCACGCGGATCAACCGTCTTTTCAGCTTTCGGGGCAACCTCAGTTTCTTTGATTGCTTTTCGTGTTTCAAAGAGGCTTTCGGCCTCTTCAACGATCTCGGCAAATTCAGCAAACATCTTGGAATGTTTTTCGCGCCAGTTGTGAATATCAGGAATTGACCAGTACAATTCATGATAACGTTCTTCGTTTTCTTTGTCGCCTTTGTCGCGGCATTCAATGCTTAAATCATGCGTTAAGCGATGAAGTTTATCATGAACGTTTTTTTCAAAAGCACGGGAAACGTCTTTGAGTGCTGCATTCTTTTTTGCTTTACTTGAAAAAGTCATTTGTAACCTCATGATTTTTTGTTTGTCTCAAGTCACTCTCAACTTTCAAGTAAACATTAAACGATTTACCGAGAATCGTCAATACTTTTTCAAAGAAAAAATGAAATTTTATTCGTTTAATTTCCTCCAGTTTTCAGAAAATTCCACGGCCTCTTTCTTCGTCCCGAAAGACATGCGATTATATTTCACGGCAACCACCCATCGCCATGCCCGTTCTCGTTCTTGAACCCTGAATACATCACCCGGTTCATGATCTGTTTCAGCAATATCTTTGTATTTCTTGATTTTGTGAATCTTCATTTTCACTTAAAATTACAGATTTTAATAACGTTTTCGGAAAAAGTCAACGCTTTATCCGCCAAATCCCCAAGATCTCCATCATTCATAATGACATGAGAATAATTAAATTCGAGCACCTGAGCATCACTATGGGACATGTGGTAATTTTCTTCTTTGTTTGGATTCACAACAAGAACGGTAAACCATTTAATACCATTCTCTTCGGCCCACTGAACTGTTTTTCTAATTTCTTCTGGTTCACGCATACAAGTGAAAAGAACAACGTCAATAGCCAGACCATAATTCATGGCATCTTTGATTTCATTCAAAGGACCATTGAAATATTTGGTATAGAGATCCTTCAACTCTGAAAGCATATTTCGCATTTCAGGGGTTTTCTCTCCGTTCCACCCCATTTTCTTGGCAATGTCTTTCACTGTATCAACGGTTGAATGCCTTTCAAAGAAAAAATTAGCTCTAAATGGCAATTGGTAAAAGTAAGACTCACAGTAATCAATGAATGTATCCTTGCCGGCCCTTGGATAGCCATTAACGATAATAATCGCCTTCATTTCGTCTCCTAGTATTGATTGGTACACACATTACAACAGAGGCATTCCTAATAGTCTCGGAATGCCTCTCTGCTTTTTCTCTTGAACTGAATTTGGCTCCTAGCCAGTATTTGTCTGAATCTGGATACTGAACCTTGACTCTATAAAAATTCGTTGTTTCAAATATGCTCCTTTTATGCTTCTTGGGAAGAAAACCCTATACAGTAATATGGAATATCATCAAATGATTTTTTAAAAATAGGATATTCTACATATCCAAACTTTCCTTCTGCATAATATCCCGACTGCTCGACAAACAAACGAGAATTTTTAGGGAGTGATTGAAGATATTCAATCATCGTTTCAACTGGAACGGAATTTTCGTAATACGCTTGTTTGTCTGCTTCTTCTTTCAAAATACGCTGAGCTTTTTCAGAATAAAGAATCTTTTTTGTTGCGCTTCCTAGTCTTTTCATTTCATCAAAATCCATCATATAACACGATTCACAGTTGGTCCGTGTCTGCTTCCCGTCCTTGTTCCGACAATATTCAACAGGCGGCTTCCACTTTTTACAAATTGAACATCTAATATAATCTTCAGGCACTTCAATCATTGACAGCGTTTCAATATCAAATACTTTTTTCATATTTTCTCCTCAGTCTTTATGTCCAAGATTGAAATAATCCTCTTTTGATCCAGACGATTTTTAAAACGATTGCTCCATATCAAGGCGTCTTCTCTGATATTCACATTCCATGATTTCCACATTCGCAGATGACCAAAATCAAAATGATGATCCCGACAAAGCGTTATAAGATTGTCGGGAGCAAGCTCCAAATCAGGACGAACATGAAATGGATGAATATGATGAACATTCATCTGAACATCTTCCCTTCCACATATAGCACATGCAGGAAACTTTTTCAAGTGTTCTTTTCGCACATCATTCCACAATGACGATCTTTTGCCTCCCCAATTTTTAGCGATTTCGCGCAAAGGACCGACAATTTGTTTTTCAAACCAATCCATATTCTTCCCCGATAGTGTCAAAAACGTATTTTAGATGAAGTTTTAGAACGGGCTTCCATCTTACTTTATTTTTTCTCGGCCAACGTCTTTTTTCAACTGACCATACAAAATGAAGCGTATGATTAAAAACCCGTACGTCTCCAACATTTACACCGTTTTCATGAGAAACCCAATATTCTTTGTCGTACTTGTTTTGATCATATCTGACTTTCCTATCATGGTCAAAAATAAAACATTTTACGTCTGACATTCGTTCTCCTTTCGTTCCTCTATTCTATAATGAAGGATATGATAAACCATTGTATTATAACAAGGGTAATCAGTGCTGTGCTGAATACATCATCAAAAATCCATTTCATTATACCAATCAAAGTAACAACTCCGATAACAACCCCGATAACACCAACGATTCTTGGTGCGGCCGAATTCAAAAAATTATTCATATTCCCTGATTCTTAATCCAGTAAGGAAGATCATTTATTCGCCTCTCTGCAATTTTACAATATTCTTCTGCCATTTCACTTCCTATCCAATTACGCTTGTTTAGGATAGCCATCTTTGCGGTTGTCCCAGAACCCATAAAGGGGTCATAAACAATATCATTTTCGTTTGACCATGATATTATGTGGTCGTTTGCTAATTGTTCTGGGAACACGGCAGGATGATTTCCCGCATCTTTTGATTTTGTTGGGCATAATGTCCATACATTTTCAGCATCTTTCGTTTTCCTGTCACAATCAATGACCTTTGATAATAGTGACCCGTCTTTTTGCCTAAAAGACGATTTTTTCCCCCTGTAATTTTTAAGAACCTTCTCTTGTTGGATTGGGTTAAATGTTTTTGGTTTACCCTTGCTTAGAATGAACATATATTCAAAAGTATTGGCGTATCTTCTTAATGTTGGATATGCTGGTGCATAATTGCTTTTATGATAAATCATCGTATCAAGCAGATTAAAGCCACAATGTTCTACAAAGAAGATTGCTTGTTTAAAAGAGCTTAATGATTCGCAAAATTTCTTTGTTTCATCTGCTACTATCCAAACAACAACACCACCAGTTTTTGTAACCCTGAATAATTCTTTTGCAATTTCTTCAAAGGGAAAAGAATACCCTTTATAATCTCGCAAATTATCATAAGGAGGACTTGTCACAATTAAATCAACAAAACCATCGGGCATCATTGCCATAGTATCAAGGCAATTCTCATTGTAGATTTTATTTATTTCCATCTTTCAAATCCTTAACTAATTTCTCGTTTGTATCCACAATCTTCTGCATATTCTCAACGGATATTTCTTTTTTCAAAGGCTCGAAGAAATAAACCTTCTCGACCTCTGTCTGGAAGTTTGGTTCATTCATAGTCACGAACTCCTAATCCTGTTGGAAAGATGGGCACCCTGTCTTTAGACTTCTCTTGAAATCTGACAGTATACATTTTGCCAATTTGTTCATCCGCTGTCTTGAGAGCCGCAGCACGATCAATTACCGATCCAACAGGTCGAACATTGAATGTTTCGTTTCCAGCTTTGCATTTCCAAATAACCAATTCAAGCATTTGGTTATTCAAAGAATCGTCGTATTCTTCAATTTCATAGCCAACAATTTCAAACTCTTCATCTTGGAATTCTTTATATTTAATGAGAGACTTATTCCGATCATTAAAGGCATATTTTTCATCTTTGTTCCGAATAATTATGCCTTCGTATCCTTCGGCAACCCACTTATCATGATATTTCTTTACTTCATCAAACGAATTCACTTGAACCGTTTCCACTTGCTTGATAATCGGATGTTCATCAGGGATTATATTATCAAGAATTTCTTTTCGTTCAAGATAGGTTTTATCTGGAATAGCAAGATCATACACATGATATTCAAGATCAATTGACGAAAGATTTTTATAATTCTCATTCTCTCCTTCTTTATATTCTTTCTTCATCAATGAAATAAGTTGCTGAAAAGACAGCCCGTGCTTGTAAATTTCCCCGTCAGGAGAAAAACCGTCAAACAAAAACAAAGATTCCGTGATATGATCAACTCCTGCAAATTCTTTCCTGTTCCGCGAAAGAAGACGATTATCTTTCAAATGTCTGAATGAAACAGCCCTAGCCCCATTCAACTTAGGCTGGACGAAACATGGATACTTTGCCTTTTTCGTGTCACTGATAGCAAGAGCAGGATAAAGAAACTTAGGCGGAAGATCAACATCAAGAATATTGTTGACAAAATTTTCTTCCATTTTGCCCTTGATAAGATTGTTCGCCATGAAAAGAGCATTTTCAAAAGGAGAATTTTCGTTGCTCTTTCCTTTATTCGTTCCTTTTCGGACGTATTTCTTCTTTACTGTCTTTTTTCCATCTGTATACCCAGACTCCCGAAAAATAACAGACACGCCGTTTTCTTCCTCAACCCAACACGACCATACAGAAACCTTTTTGTTCTTTGCTCGCTTATAAAGAGTAATCTTTGTGAATTTAATATCATCCATAATTATTTCGTCCTTGTTTAATTTTCGGCTTTGAATGCTTTTTTATTCTTGATATTCTTGAACCAAGAAAACATCTTATATCCAATAAAAGAAATAAGCATACACTGAATCCAAGCTGATGCCCATCTCGTCAAAAACACATCCCACATCTCCGAAGTAGTATTAATTCCATATTTTGTTTTTGCTCCAGCAGAAGCCATAAGAGCAAAAACAAAAATTACAATATTAATTTTCTTATTAACCAGAAAGTTTTTCAGTGTCATTTCAGCTTCCCCCTTTCTTGTTTTCATTATTTGTGTCAACGATAACTTCCTTGAATTCTTTTTTGAGAAGTTCCCAAACACGGTCAAAAACATAAAACGTAACAACAAAGGCCATGCATTTAATCCAAACAGCAATCCACACAATCGGAAAAACAACGATGATATCATTCGGGTTTATATTGAAAGCACTTCGGACAGCGGCATACACAAAAAAAGACAATACAAAGATAGCGATGTTTCCTTTCTTGTGAAAAATTCGGTTTTTGAGGCTCATAATCTTGTTCTCCTTTTATTCAGTTTCGTGATTCTCAATAAGATCAATCGTTTCTTTTGGAAGCGCGGCCCGATCAGTAACAAAAATGGATTCAATGTTGTCAACTCCAACATGAATTGGATGATAGCTATCAAACAACTGATTCCATCTTATAGAAGTAACGGCACCACTACCGGAGTATTTACATTCAAAATCTGTACACCAAAAATATTCACTAATTCCAGATTTGTAGTTAATTTTTATAAGAAACACCTCTATATAATGTTCTTTGTTGAGAGAACGTTTTGTATTTAAATAATCCCTTTCCAATCGTTTCAAAAGGATTGTTACCTTTTCATCACATTCATTGATTTCTGACTGGGATGACTTCATTTTCATTTTCTCCATTTTGTGATTTCTAGCTTGGCTTTAATGCCATGTTGAAATCTCATCGCCACTCATACTTCCATCTTTACCTTGACCCAAATGCAACCAAGAGGAATTACGTATCGGTCTGCAAAAATCACAAAAGAGGAGGGGCTGTTATCGTCAATCTTGTAGGTTTTGTCGAAGATCGACATATCCACGTACTCAACCCCGGCCATATTAGGATACGTGAGAATACGATAAGACACACCCTTGCCTTTGTACTTCTCGATGTACTTTTCCGCAGGCACTTCGGTAGTCTTGGCGGGCTCGACGTAGAGTACCTCAAGCTCGTTAGGCAGCCACAAGTGCCCGAGGTAATCGATAGTGTCTACCACCTCAGAGATGAGGTAGACGAAGGAGTGATCAGGGACCACGGTGTTCCTAAGAGCAACGGCTAATTCAAGTGGCACAAGATCAATATCGTCTTTGGTTAACCCAGCCCGCATCGAGATACGATACCCGATGTCGCTAGGTACGCACACGGCATACACCTTGTCGAAGGGAACATTCAACTTGACCAGCTCCTCAAACGTACACCGCTTGAGTTCATGGACCCATCGGGTATCGAAGTTCCACCCCCACGCCCCCCTCACCTTAATGCCTCTTTCTTTTACGTCATTAAATACAAGGGGTTTCTCAAAGGAAGGTCTTCCGATGTACTTCATCATTTCGACGGTGAAAGCGTCAGCAAACTCGTCTTTTGGATTACCCCAACCGTATCTGTCGGGAGGACCCATAAGCTCCTCAAGTTCCTTCTGAGATTTTACGACGAACCCGTGTTCGTAAGCATCCATATTATTTCCTCCATTTTGCGATTTCTAGTTTAGCTTTAATGCCATGTTGAGTTCTCATTTTTAGTATATCAAAAATTTCGGCGGTGTCAAACATTTTTTTAACTAAACCATCATTAATATCTTTGAAATTGTCTTCTTTGCGCCAAATAACGATTCTTTCTCCTGCATCAATCTTTTTGTTCATTTTGTGAACAATTTCTTTATTGCCGGGTTCATTGTCAAATACCCAAATGTATTTTCCGGGAATTGACGGAGAAGCGTCTGAACCTGCCATTGCGATTGCGTTAGGAACAAACATAGAATCAATCGGCCCTTCAAGAATAAACACGTCTTCAGAATATTCAACAAAATCTTGATTATAAATTTTTTCTGCTTCTGGATTCAATTTTAATGTTAGGTATTTGGGTTTTAATTTTGGATCAAACATTCTTGCTTGAAGAATTTCAATATTACCTGACTTTCTGAAAAATGGAATGACTAAACAAGGAACAGGCAAAAATTTTGATTCTTCATTGAACAAACGTTCATGTAGTTTTTTCAAATTCGCACAATATCTTACTTGGTCAAATGGGATTAATCTTTTCTTGGTGTACTTTTTTGCTGGATGAGAATCTTTTAGATCATTGAAACTTTTTGTTATTTTGAATAATTCTGAATCATGAATGTATGTTTGTGAATTTTTATTTTGAGATTCATCCAAAATATTTAAAAGCTTTTCTGCAATGTTTTCTTTTTTAAGAGGAGGTTTAAACCCATAAAAATTATATTCTTCAATTAATTCTGGAAATTTGTCTTCAAGGAATCCTTTGAGTTTTCTTGAATATCCACAATCGTGACAATAAACAGTTATATACGAATCTCTTAAAAGAAAGAACATTCGTTTTTTTCTATTTTTATTGTCGCACCCAAAAGCACATTTACAGTTCCACACACCAGAACGGGTTTTCTTGATTTCCATTCTTAAAGACAAAAGGTTCATAAAATACAAGTCTCTTGAACTAATCATGATATTTTCCATTAAAAAAGCACGGACATATATTTCGATGTCCGTGCTTTTGATAAAACGAATTTAACATATTTCCTCCTTGACTTTTTATTTCATTATAATTAGTAATTATCAGAAAATCAAGAAAGAAAATAAAAATTTACCTCCTATTCAACCCCATAGCTTTTCTTCTTCTCTTTGACTTCAAAGCCTTCCTGATAATGGCAGTTTTTGATTTCCCTGCCATTTTCTTTTTGCGAAGTCTTGCAGCCTTTTTGTATCTCATTTTGTCTTTAGATGTTTTTACTACACATCTGTTTCCTTCGGCTTTCTTTCCAGGACCACAGAAAATTTTATATCTAACTTTTCCTTTACGAATAACTTTTCTTCGTCTTTTAAGTGGTCTTTTTGCTGCTTCAGTTAAAGAATTGATTCGTTTTTCAGGATCAAGTTCAAGTAAAAGTTTATTTAAAGACAACGCTGTTTTTTCTTTGATTTCTTCGGTTTCTTCTTTTTTCTTTTTCTTTCGTCTTACAACAAACAACGGAGTGTCTTTGTCTGCAACTCCCGATGAAGTATTTGTTGCTGCTTCCTCTTCACTGAGGATCTTTTCGATTTCCATTTGGACCATCTTTTTGTTTTCTTTTAACATCCAAGCGGCGGATGAATATGAAACAATTTTTGACTTGCCGCCAAGTTTTTCAAGCAACTTTTTAAGATTCCACACCATTCTATTAAAAGGAGTATATGCATTACGTTCGTCTTGTGATTTCAACTCTCTTGACTTTTTTAATATGTTTCCTTTTTCGTCAATAATTCCAAGTTTATACGCCTCCATTTGTGTCCAAGATTTTGTCAATTCTCGGATAAAACGGTAAGACATATAGTAGTCAATAGCTCTTGAAGCGGACATAAATTGCCTATGCTTTTTTCTTTTTTGTGTTTATTTGAAGGGCAATAAAAAGTTCTTCATCAATTTTTGTTTCTCCGTCAAATGTTTTATTCCCTATAAAAATAAACAATGAATTTATCTTTTCAAAATGGTGAGGTAATTTGTATTTCAATAGTTCTTCACTAATAAAACCGAAACAATTAACAAAAGAAATAAAATGGTTCAACAACAAAGAAATATTAGTCGTTCCGTGTCTATCAAATCTATTGAAATGATTTCCAATAAAAACAATTCTTGAAATATCGGTTTCAAATTCTTCTAATGAATTGCAATCACCATTATCATAAAAGGTTTTTGCTGTTTGTATGAATGAATAATCATCGCATATCATGAAAGTATGTCCTCCTTTGTTTTTTGTATTTATCAACAAAAGAGGACATTAAATTAAGTGATATAGCCGTTTATTTCAAACTTCTTTCTTGGCGGCTCTTTGTACCACTGAAGAGCAAGCATGACGTTTGAGTAAGATTGATACGTCATAATTCCGTTTACTTTTTCGCCAGATTCTATTGGGCCAAGAGCAAGAGTGACATTGCCACTCGAACCAACAAAGATTCCTGACCATTCGGTGTTGTCCTCTTGAAGAATGACAACACCGACTTTTGCAAGTGCATCAGCAATTTCATTAATCGGTATACGATCAAAATAAATCGGCTTGAGTACCTTTTGAACAGCAGTAACAGCCTTCTTCCGATGGGCAGCCAATATTTTCGGAGCTTTCACTTCCTTTAGAAGTGTCGTAATGCTCTTATAAGGTTTCATGATACCTCATTATGGGGTTACTGTAATAATTTCAATTTCTGGTGCAGTGTATCCACTCGGGAAAGAAACGGATACTTCGTTTGTGTTTGCGTCAACCAATAATGTATCTGCCCCAAGAATCAGGGCAGGATGAACGGTCAACGGGCCATCGGCGGCACCAGTTGCTGGTCCAGTAAAGACAAGATCAGTTGACCCGTCTCCTGAAGTCAATGCAATATCAATATCAGTATCTTCAGAATCCGTTACGCGGAGATAAACAGTGTCAGTACCACTAACCGTAACAGCACCGGAATAGGTTACTGTAAAAGTAAGAGCGTCTGTTACTTCATATTCTCCATCTGTTGGGTTAAGCACATCAAAAATAACTTCAGTGTTTGCGATAATCCAAGGTTGTTCATAAGTTGAAGGGAAATCATTGTCAATCGGATTCAATGTTGCATCAAGGATAGTTCCACCATTAAGTTGAATTTCAGGGTAGAAAAGAAGCGATTCTGCCACAATATCAGACATTGTTCCGGTGAAAGTCAATGTATCTGTTCCTGTACCAGAAGCGTAATCAAGTTCAACTGTATCACCTGAAACTGGATCTGTCAAGTAAACATAAGGCGTTCCGCCAGTTGTTACAACATTGACAATTTCAGAAAATTCAACTTCAAGCGTCAGAGGATCTGTTTCATAATAAGAATCGTCGGGAGGGTTTACCAAAGAAATGATTACCGGAGCGGCATTTCCAATATCTTTCAGACAATGAATGAGTTCTCTGTAACCATTCGGATGAACTTTATACCATCCGCCCGCTGCTTTGACAATATCATCTGATTGAACTTTACCATTGCCATCAGTATACATCCAAGATGAAGGATTAATTCGTGAAACTGGCATTTTATTTTTTCCTTATTTTGATTTTTAGAATGATTTTTAATGCATTAAAGAATTACCACTCTGCTCCCTTGGGAACATAGTCTCTTATTTTTGCTCGAATGTTTTTATCAATATCATTAAAATTCATTACCGCTTTTCCAGCACGTTTGATATAAAAGAAATTGGCGTCCTTCAAATATCCACCGCCACCAGACACATCAACTTTAACGGTTTCGCCTTTCTTGTTTTTCGTTGTCAAGAATTTGAAATCTGTTTCTTTCTCTGGCGATTTAATGTAAGACGTATCAACATCGATTTTATTGAACGCAAATACTATATCACCATCCATATAAGATTTCAACTTATTTCCAAGTTTAATAACATCAGCAACAGTTTGTTGGGCGCCAACATGAGTGTTAATCAGAATTTCGGGTTTAACAAAACGGCTACGTTCTGCGTTTTGTTTCAGAGCAATTTCAATGTCATTAATAATCCACACAAGATGAATGTTTTTCTTGTCGTATCCAAGACGGGTAACATTTGATATTAGATTGTCAAACTTTTGGAGAGATTTCAAGGTTACGTCAAAAATAATGTTAGGTTTTCTTTCGGGGTCGGCTGTCATAATTGAGGAGAAAAAAGCCCGTTTTTCTTTATCCGGGAGCCTCAATTCGTCACCAATAATATCATGAAGTAATGAAACGGTTTCGGGATTTTTTAGCGCGCCTTTGACCTTGAACTGCGAAAGATCAACACCAAGTTCTTTCTTGACTCTTTGGGCGATTTTTTCGCTTTTGACTGCAAGGCTTTTCAATGCGTCAACATCAAACGTCTTTCCTTGAATTCCCATTAATTGAGACTGTATAAATCCTTTCCCAGAGCCACCGCCACCAGCAAGAATGACAACATTACCAAATTTTGGGTATGCTTTGCCACCAAAAGTAATAAGTTTTTCAAGCAAGTATTCGTTAAATTCGTTAAATGATTTCATGATCCTTTTGTTTTGTTTTGTTTAGTTTGTAAGAGAAATTCTTATATGTATTTATGCTTTGTCAATTTTCATTGACTCTCCAGTGTGGACAAATCAGCTTTAGTTTTGAAATATAATTCTAGTTCTTCGTCATCTTTGAATTTAACAAGAGTCATTCCATAGTTATTTACTGTCTTTGGAATATTCAATCCATCTTTCAATCTAAGTTTGTTTTTCTTGAATGGTGTATAGTTCACGAAATGATGAATGCGTCCGAATCTCCAAATTGATTTCGTCACGTCAGGATGCATTCTTACCAACATTTCGGTCTTGTTTTTTGTGCCCGTGGGATTCAAGCGTTGAATGAATTTATCTTTCAACATAGTAGACAATTTATCTTTCTTATCATCATCAATCACATCGGCAAGTTCCTTTGCATAAAATTCTTCGGTGTTTCCTCCACCCAGGGTCTGGGTGGCTGCTTTATCTTGAAGAAAAAAATTAAACTGAATCGTACAATCACCGTCTTTTAATATCCTTAATGAAAGATCGGTATCTTCGTTGTATCTGCCTCGCCATCTGTATTTGCAATTATTGCTGATCAGCAAACACGAATAAATCCTTGTGTTTTTGACGAACGGCGGCTGTTTTGCACCTTTGGGACAAAAAAATTTATAATTTAACCCAGACACAGGAACATTTTCAAACCTATCAACAAAATCTTCTGCCGCCCTAAACAAAGCACCCGTTTCAACTCTATATCGTGTGTTATTATGAAGACGATAAAAATCATGAATATTATCATCCATGACCCAGTGTTTTTCTGCACCAATAGAGATTGAATGCTCCCAGCACCAATTTCTTGCTCTTCCGGGACCATCGCCGTGATTCTCAAAAGGAAGAACCAAAAGAGTAACATATTTTCTTATATCAAAATTGTCTAATGCCTCATCGTACTCTTTGAGATTAAAAGGCTCAATTGCTATAAAATGAGGAATTCTCATTCGTGCAAGTGCCCTTGAGGTAAGCATTGAATCTGCTCTGTTTTTAGAAATAATGTAAACTGGATATTTCGGATTTGTGAATTTTGAATTAATCAGCACTCTAAAAAATCCTCTAAAATTGAATTATTTTCTTGTTTGTTTTTTGTGTACCACAGTTCTTTGGATGATTTATTGATCTTTTGATTAATTGATTTTGAAAAATCTTCCATGTCGTTTTTCGTCTCAAAATGAATATACAAACTTTTATATTTCTTGTCACTATCTTTTACGATATCAGAAATCTCATCCCAGATAATTTTTAGATCAGCATCATTTTTAGAATGTATTTCAACAAAACTCTCAAGTGTTATTTTTTCGTGTTCGTCACCAAGCAATTCCATGCAGTTTTCATACATTGGATTCATGTCCGTTTTTGTTTTCATTGATCTCGACCCATCTAAATAGCCTATTTTGTTCTTTTTTCCTTTCTGGAATCCAAATTGACTTGGTTTTTTCGGTTATTGGTTGATTCATCTTTTGCACAAAATCATCAAAATCATCTTTTGTTTTAAAATGAATCTGAATAGAAGAATATTTTTTCTCATCGTCTTGAATATACTCGGGCATATTCACCCACAGATTTTCCCAATCATCACTCTCGTTCTGAATATCAACAAACGATTCAAGAGAATTACTATAAGAATTTTTTTGTGTTTTTTTCATTTTAATTTCTTTTGTTTTTTAGAGTTCGTCAACAAAAAATTCAAACAAACGAACCCGAAAACGCTTATCATTCATCCGGGATTTAAAACCATCGTGTTTATATAGATATGTCATTATTTCTGTTGCTTTCATGTATTTTTCAAACCGCTCCTTTGTATAAAAATCAAGAATATTAATAACAACACCACGACACTTTCCGTAAAAACACCCAAAGTAATCGTCACTGTTATAACCGTTTGTGTAAATAATTTTCTTTTCGTCCAATAATTCTTGAATAAAAGACCGGCTTTCAAAATACACGGCAATATCAAAATCTTTTGCTGTTTTTTTATCACCAAAAACAGCAGAACCAAACGCAAAACCATGTTTAAATAATTCTTTAAAATCTTTTGCGTCTAACTCTTTATACATTTCTGAAAAAAGAGCATCTTTCAATAATTCAAAATCTATGTGGTCTAATTCCATCATTTACCTCGCAAGTTCAAATTTTTGAATACGACAACGGAGAGTCTTAATTTGATTTGACCGTATCACAATCCCCCCTTTTGTTTCAAGTTCAAATTCAAAATCCTCAAATTCAGTGTCTCCGTGGTCGTGTAATGCTCGCTTTCTCATTTTCCAAGCATTAACCAGACTGAGAGTTGCACCGATAACACATGATTCATCAAAAGAGTCAATAACTTCTAATATGTAAACTGGATTCTTGAATTTTAACCGATCTCGTTCTTTGATCCGGCGGCGTTTTCTTGTCTTGATATACTTATCTTCTGCATCAGATTCAAGAACAATTTCCCGATAATGAAATTTGTCAATTCCAATATCTTTCAGAATTTTCTTTGGAGTTGTATCAATTTCCTCGGTTTCTTCTTGATCTTCTTCCAATTCTTCATCAGAAGATATCATTTCGTCAATCAGGGTACTAGTAGCATCCATGCCAGTATTAGAAACATGAGCAATGTTGGCTTCTTTACATAGTTCCAGAAAGTCTTCATACCAAATAGAATTATCATCACGAAGATACGGCTTAAAAACTTTCCACGGAACCCGCAAACCACAATCAACAATTGCTTTTTTCCAAGAATCTTCTGGAATCTCTCCTGCAAGATTCTTTTCAGTGATCAATTTCAGAACTGCTTCAACTGCGGCTTTTTGTTTTTCTGTTAAGGATATCGGCATTCGTTTCCTCTAATAGTTTATAATAAGTCAAAATAATTCGGGTTAGAGCTTCATCAGGAGTGTCCACGTCAACTGTAATTCCACACGCTTGAGGATGTCCGCCCGCGCTTGAAACGTATTTTAATTTTTCAATTTCTTTGCAGGGAGAATTTATAATGAGGCCGTTATCTCCTGTCCGGACACTGATATTAATGTTATTTTTGAACTTGGTGATCATAAAATAAACATCATATCCAGTCTTATAGTAAGGAACTTCATTGATTATTGAAGAATTGGCAAGAACAGAAATAAGAGCTTTTGAATTGTTCCCCAAAAATTCGTGATATTTTGTGGATTCTAACATTTCTTTCTGCATCTTCCGCGAATATTCGATAAATTTAAGTTCCTCTTCAGTGTATCCATCAAATCCATTTTCAAACCTAGTGAAAAAAGCATCAAAATGATATTTCCAGAAGAGAAGATTCAAGTTAAACCCTTCAGTGAATAATGCTTTCTCTTCTTTTCGCTTAAATAAATCGTATGCGTTAGTATATCTTACTAATTCACGCAAGTCAAGCGAAAATTTTATTCCTTTCTTTTGCAGCAATTCATAACAGAGCATTGCTCCTGCTTTGTCTTCTGCATAATAAATTGGATGCTTCGGATATTTTTCTTTGATTTTATTGGTTTCAGGATGGTGATCAATGATTATCAATTTTCCTTTAGACTTATCTAAAAGTTTTTCATAATCATTTTCTGAAATGACTAAATCAGAGACAATAATGGAAGCATCATCAGGAATTTTGTCAATCAATTCAGGGATACGACTATATCCTCCCCTTAAAATCTGATCAAATTTGAAAACTTGATTCAACACAATTGCAGATGAAACTCCATCTAAATCATAGTGAAAAATTCCTATTTTCAAAATATCTCCTTATATAAATAATAATATAAACAGTTCACAGAAGAACCGTCAATTCTTCTGTGAACCTAAACTCCGACACACTATATTCGAGGTATAGCATGTCAGAATCTAAACATATTTATATTGTATACCAGACTACTAATCTTGTCAATCAGAAAATCTATATTGGCGTTCATAAACAAGATTTTTTCTTTCCTATTATCTTTGATGGTTATTTGGGTAGCGGCAAAGATTTGAAAAAAGCAATCAAGAAATATGGTGAAGAAAACTTCATTCGTGAAACTCTTCATGTTTTTTATACAGCAAAAGAAGCATTTGCTAAAGAAGCAGAACTTGTAAATGAAGCATTTGCTAAAGAAGCAGAACTTGTAAATGAAGCATTTGTAAAACGGAAAGACACATATAATCTCTGCACCGGAGGTAGAGGAGATGCTTGGAAAGCATCAAAAGGAAAGGTTTCTGTCAAAGATGACAGAGGCAAAATTTTTAGAATATCCGTATTAGATGAAAGATACATCTCCGGGGAGTTGAAACAAGCAAATTGTGGGATCAAAAGGTCCATAGAAACACGAAGTAAACATAGTGAACAAAACAGAAGACGGTGGGCTAATCCAGAAACACGAAAAAAACGATCACGTCAACAAAGAAAAATCATGTCAGAAAGACCAGATATATTATGCGAATACTGTGGTAAATATTACAATTCTTTAAACTATCACAAATGGCACGGTGAAAAGTGTAAAGAAAATCCTAATTTTGACCCAGCATCAAGAAATATACCAAAATTTGAATGTGAACATTGTGGCGGATTCTTTGATGCTGGAAATTTTAAACAACATCACGGCGAGAAATGTCAAAAACGATGAAAGGTTTTAATCATTCCTTTCTCCTTTAAAAAGAAAAGCAGAAGGATTTCCTTCTGCTTTTTGTGTCAATCAATAATAATTGAAGACATTTTAAATCTCTTCATTCTCTTCATCATATTCTCCACTAACATCAATTTCATCAAGTTCCTTATCGAAACGATCAGCGGCACTTTGATAAAAATCGGCAATCGCTTCTGTCAACGAATCTGCTTTAGCAGACAATTCGGGACAGCTTTCAGCCAGAACCGCAACATCTCCGAAATTGTTTAAAATAACAGATGTTCTATCCATTATAGTGTAATAATCAAAAATGTCAAGGGTTGATTCCTGTGGTGTTTCCATTTTTTCTTCCTTTTAGAGGTTAATGACGTAAGCCGTTAATAAATAAGCTGGCTCATGGGGATAACCAACCGGGTTGCAAATAAATTTTGTGCTGTTTTCTGTCTTAATGCTCTTGTCATGGGTGTGACCATAAATCCAATAATCAACTCCAAGATTTTTGATCTTCTCTTTCCAATCGTTTGCAAAACAATTATTTATTTTGCTTTTGAGAAACCTTGGATGGATGAATTCTTTACATGGCATGAAATGAGTTATCACAATTTGGTGCTGATAAACATTGTATTCTTGAATTCGAGCATTGTACTCTTTGTAATTATTCAATTGGTTACAAAGCCATTTAAAGTCTGACTTTCCTTTTTCAAGAGTCAATTGAAAATTCTTAATTTGAGAAAAATCAGAATACCGCTTTCTGTAAAAATCATATTCAACCATGTCTTCATCAAAATGAATTCGTTGCCATGATTCGTCTATCCATCCGGTAATTCCATGAAAAACAACATCATTCTTACTATACGTTGAACGATCCAACATAAAAACCCGATCATTCAAATCTTCCCAGACAATAATATTGAGCTTGTCTCTATTTATTCTTGCATAATTTTCTCCGTAAAATTCATGATTCCCCGGAACATACAAAATATCACTATCAGGAACCATTTCCGCAAATTCATTCAAAACTTGCCTTGCCCACCTAATAGGGCAAAGATCACCGGCAATCACGACAACATTACATTCAAATTGGTTTACTTGGGCAGCAATCTTTTTCATTATTGCATTTGCTCCTGCACCATCATAAAATTCAAGATGAATGTCGGAAATCACATAAACGTTTACTCCTTTGATTTTTCCCATGCGTCGTTTTCCTTTATAAATTCGTCAATTAAATCAAAATCTGTTTTAAAAGAAGGCGGAAGTCTCTTTCTCATATAACTAGGAATGTCAACATCAGGAAGTTCGCATAGAATTCTAATAGGAACCTCTCTTCCGTATATATCAGTTCCTTTTACTGTGTTGAACCATTGATAAATTACCATTTTATCCCTCCTGAAAGAAGTGCTTTTGTTGCATCTCCTGTTATATCTGGTCTCTCTTCAAGAATTCTGTTGTTTGTGCTTTTATCAAATAAAGGGACATCTTTGGTCTTATCTCCTTTAGGAGCATTAAATCCTTCTATTTTTAAATCGGAACTGTCTTCAAACTTCATTTTTTCAGAATCAAATATCAAAGCGAATCGCTTCTTTCTGTTTACGTCTCCATAACGACTTTTGAGTTGTTTGCAGAGCATGATACCCTGCGCTTTTATTTCTTCAGGAGCCATGAGACCAAGCATGAAATCCACTGTATCATTGATACCCTTTGACTCGCCAACATTCTGCAATCCAATATCAGAAGACTCAATGGTTGAACGGTCCCCCTGAACAGCTGTAATGCCACAAAAATTGTTTTTCACTGCTAAACCACGAAATTCTTCCGCAATTGATTTGACGAACATATATGTTCCTTTATTCAAAGAAACGCGCTTTGATAAACAAATATTCAAATAGTCAAGCATTACCACATCGGGTTCAAAATTCTTTTTTAATTTTAACTCCCGCAAATACGCTTCAACGTGCCCCATATGAACGGTTGATGTTGGGAACTCTTTCACTATGATCTTGCCCATTCCCTTTTTTGTCAAATTATGAACACTACCAAGAAATTCATCTTTGCCCATATTCTTAACTTGTGACAAAGTACGATTGAACAAACAAGCATCCATTCGTTGAGCAATCTTTTCTTCTGCCATTTCCATTGACAAGTAAAGAACCTTCTTTCCTTGTAATGAATACTCGGTTGAAAGCCAGGTCATCATGGCGGATTTGCCCACGTTTGTTGCCGACAAAAAACAGTTAACCGTCTTTAGTTCAAATCCACCATCAGTAATTTCATTTAAAACGTCACACAAAAAAGGAACTTTATCATATTTTAAATGAAGACGTTCAAATCTTTTTTGTGCGTCCTCAAAATAATCAAGACCATTGTCATTATCAAATGTTACTCCAAGAGCCTCTTGGAGAATTTCAGGAATGCTTGATTTCGGTTGTTCGTCTGTTTCTTTATCATAAATTGAAACTGCTTTTGCAAGCGCATTATATAAAGCTTTGTCTTGACAATATTCTTCCGTTGCATCTGTCAACCAATCATAATCTAAAGTTGGTCGTTCTGGTTTAATCTTAAAGAAAAATTCAGTTGCAGCAGAAAAGAGTGTTTCGTTGGTATTTCTGTATTTGTCAAGATAAACCTCAAGAATTTCTGGTGTTGCTTTTTTATCAAACTTATCATGATGAAATTTGAATATTTTGAATATTACCTTTTCTTTATCGTCAAAATATTCTTCTTTGAGGAAAGGAAAGACCTTATAAAAATAATTGTCATTGTTGATCAATCCATTAAATATAAGGTCTTCTACTCTTGACAGTTCTTGTGCTTCTATGTCACCCATTTGTTCCAAGTTTTTCGTTTACATGATTTTCAATCCGCTTGATAACATCCGACTTGATAATACGCTCCAGCATATTTCTTGCAGCAGCACGATAAATGTCTGGATTGCTGATTTCATACATAAATGTAACATCTTCGCCTTCAACTGAAAGTGAATCTTCATTAATAGAATATTCTACTCCTTCAAACGGACCATCAAGAATTTCAAAAACAAGTTTCTCCTTAGACTTCTTCGCCCGAATCGTTGTTATTACTGTCTGAACTGGATTCTCCATTTTCTACATTCTCCTCTTTTTCTACATCCTCATCTTTTTGTGCATTCCCGTAAAGGAATTTCTGTTTGCAATACGAATCTATTTTAGATAGTATATCAGATGTAAAATATTTGTCAACATCATTCATGATTGCTTTGGGAAAAAGTAATTCGTCTGTGTGGATTTTTATCCGTGTTCCAGACTTTTCCCAAATACCTGCTTCAAGAGCAAATTCAATCATTCCGTGCCAGCGATTTAACCCAGTTTCATAATTGATCGCAGTATCAACGGTAGAATTTTCTTTTGTTAGCCTGCCTTTATTCAGCTTACAATGAATGATATTACCCACGACTTCGCTTCCTAACTTGTCTTTCTTCTTTGACAAGAAAACGATTGTGGACGCCGCATACTCAGGGCCGGACCCGCCGCCCTGAACAGTTTGGGAGTATAATCCCATTGTCTGATAAGAATGATTCGTAAGAAGAAACGGAATTCCTATCTTACCAAGTTTCAACGTTAAGACACGAAACGCGGCTTTAATGATCTGTGCCCGCGTCATGTCTCTTGTATTCTTCCCTTCTGTGATATCACCCATTTCTTTTTCAGTGGACAGCATACCAAGAGAATCAAGCACAATAAGCATTTTTCGTCTTTCTGATTCTGGCTGTTCTCCGTATTTAATCAACAAACTCAAACATTGGTGTCTGAAACGTTCAACAGTCTCAACAGGAAGAACCATTACTCTTTTTGTATCAATACCAAAATTTTCAAGAGAGGTTTTCGTTATGGCTGATTCAGATTCAAACAAAACAACAATCGCCTTAGGATTAGCAGCAAGAAACTCCTTCATTGTTGTCAAAACAAAGAAAGTATTATGATGAATCAATCCACTGCTTTCTTTAGCAATGTACCAATGTGGGGATTCAATGCTAACATCAAATACATCTTCCTCACCAATGTCAATAATTTTATCAATTCTTTTCTTTCCGTGAATGGTGTCCACGATTTTTGCGTTTTTTGCTAAAACCGTTTCACCATCACAAGAGAAAACGTGATTTTCTGAGCATTCAAAAATTTCATCATCTTCAAAACAAACACGAATTACATTACTTCGTTTTTTGATCACAGCCAAAATTTTTGATTTCCCTGTAGGAGTTTTAACAAAAATTTCATCATTTACTGGATACGGCACTTCATAATCACCTTCACCATATTGTTCATATAAATTCTGATAAGTCATTGTGTGCTTTTTCACGAAATTCCTCCTTTAGTATTTTAAACAAAATGTCTTTTTCTGATTCATCAATTATTTCTTTTGATTTTATTAAGCTCGTTTCTCTTGTCTGCAATCTTCCGCATTTTATCAAATTTTTTATTTCGTTTTCTTTTTTTAGTGCCTCAATAGCTTTCTTTTTATTGAAAAACAATACTTTATAGTCCAAACACGCCTTCCATCGTTTATGAATTTTGTTTCTTTTTGTGATACCAAATTTATAAAATTTACCTTTGTCATCCTCAAATTCAAGTAAATAAAAATTAAGAAAATCTATATTTTTTCTTTTTAATAATTCTTCTGTGTAATACCCGCAATGACTGTTTTTTCTTTGTTTTTCGTTAATTTCTTCTTTTTGTTTAGAGATAGATGATTGCCAGGTGTTAATTTTGTGTTTCCACTTTTCATAACCATCAGATTCTCCGTATTTCTCAACAAAATACAACAAATCTCGTTTTTGTATTTTTGATATTTGATTTTTCGCAGACTCTTCATCATAACCTTTTTTGGTCCAATATTCAACACATAATCTATTATATTCTCTAAATCCAGATGGATTTTCTTTTATTTTAAGTTGAAACTGTTTTTGTCCTTCTGATAAATTTTTGAAATTCGCTTGTTTGAATTCAATAAATTTATTTTCCCCTTCGTCACCCCATTTTTCTATCCAGTATTCTTTTTTGTGAAGATTTTTTTGTGCAGTTGACAATTTTTTGCGGTGATCAGGTTCGTTGACTCTTTCTTTAAATTCAGCTTTTTTCTTTTCAATTTCTAATAAGGCTTCTTTTTCTGTGCATCCTCTTTTAATCCAATATTCAACACAAAAATAATTTGATTCCTTTTGTTTTTGGGAAATCAATATTTTTGCTTCAGCTTCTGTGTAATTCTTACTTAACCAATATTCTATACATCTCCAATTTTTTTCTCTTCTCATTTTCACTCCTGTTTTTATAAAAAATTGTTTCTTTTATTTATAAAAACAGGAGTGTCTAAAATAAGAAAAAGTATTGTTTATTCTCTGGTATAAATTTCTATAATCTCAGATCCCCTTGCACATTTGCCTACTTTTGATGGACCGACTAATGCAGATACTTTCCCAAGAGGAAACCCGCCATAAATTGAACCAGAAAGAAGAGCATTCAGAGAATATGATCCGGAATCAAGAAATCCGTCAAAGTCTCCAGCAATAATACCATCGCTTGCGACAGAAGCGTATTCATTGATCTTGAAAATTTCTTTTGCAAAATCAAACATATTATCGTCTTTTGTCATGTTTATTTTTGATCTCCTGTGTTGTTGTAAATCTGAATTGAGAAATAATATTCCCAATCATCGCCGTATCCTTCAAAAATTTCTTTTGATGAATAGCCAAAAGCATTCAATACTTCGTCAAGATGTTTCTTGAATTTCTTGAACTGTTTTTCATTTTTTGCTTGAAGAACATAAAATTTCAAGTTCCTTCCATCAATATTGGAAGGATGAAAAGAAAACCGAGTATCGCAGTAAGTTTTATACGGTTTGCTGATACCATATTCTTCTCTGATTTTCTTGAATACTGCTCTAATTTCTTCCCGTGTCAGATACAAAATACCATTTTTAATGCTCATGCTCTAATTTCTCCTTATTAATTAAAAGTTTCGTTTTTCATAGTCTCTTTGATTGACGCAAGACTTTCCCATTTGCTCTTCATGCGCTCAATTGCGCGCTCTGGAACACCGTGAACACTACCATAATTTCCTTGAGCTTCAATGATATCAAATTTAATGTCATTGTCAAGGCAAAAAAGAAAATAGTCTTCAACCTCTTTATAATTGACAAACGTGTTCGCCACAATAACCGAATGTCCATTCTTGAGAGCCTTAATTGCATTCGTAAAGCACCAATTATGGGCATCTGTGATTTCATCATGAATGAACTTATATTCTCCTTCTTCATTGGTAAAAAACTGATCTGCTTCATAATGATACGTTTTGACCTTGGACGCTTTTACCATCGCAGAAGCAAGAGTTGACTTACCAGAACCCGGAAGACCACGAATCAGAATCAAAGACGGAAACGATGCTTTGGGAAGCGGATGAACATTCTTGATTTCTGTATTGGAATCAATCTTGTAATTGAAACCGTAAAAATCCATATACTTTTTGATTATTTTATTCCTCACTTTAACATAAACGTCATCTTTGATATTGATTTGGTGTTTTTGGTGCCCACCAGAATCAACTGGGTACGAATAAGGAGGATTATATATATAATAAAACATTGTTCCAAGCATTTTTTTGAACGTATTCTTTTCCACATCGGGAAATTGACAATAAGAAGAAACAATCCTATTCGCTTCTCCTTCAACGAATTCTTCATAATAACGTTGCTGATCAGGATCAGGGAAAAAGTATTTCGCTGTCTTTTCGCGTATGTATCGCTTTGTTCGTTTTTCTGGATCAACTACTTTATACGATAGACCAAAATTTGAGTGCAGAACAATTCCTTCTGCTTTACCTCCAAATTCTGACTCCAAATTATATGCAAGCGAACGGATAGCACTAGGATTTGTTGTGCCAGTAAAAAGAAGGTTAGGGTATACGCAAGTACGCTTAAACGAATCATGCAGTCTGAAGCAATCCTCGTTCGTTTTAGGGATAATCGTCACCATCCCAAATTTATTAGAAATTTGTTTAATCCTACGGGAACCAACCAGAATCATTTCGTGGTATCGCTTATATTCGGTTGCAATTGTGTTCTTTCGCATAATGAATTCAAAAAGAAATTCTGTCAGCTCACTTCCTGCAAAATTTTTAATTTTTGACTCAATGAATTTAAGAGTGCTCCAAATTTTACTGAACTGAATATATCCATACGACTCTTGTGGAACCGTTCCGATTTTTTCAAACGGGAAAATTTCAAACCCTTTATACGAAACAGTAATATGATCAAAAAACTTCTTTGAATCAACGAACGGATTGTACACAACAGAAATTTTTACTCCATCGTATTTCTCAAACACTTCATATGGTTGTTTTAAAACGGTTGCTTGCTGTTCTGCGTTCAATTTAACAAAGTCCACAAGCGTGGTATCACTTTGAATTTTCACGCAAATATTTCCTCCCATACTCTCTCCTTATAAAAATTGTGAGTGGATGTATTCCATTGTTACAGTTTTTTCAGGCTCCTTGCTCTCTGCAACCAGCTCGAACAGCAGTCCGCATTCTCTACACTCTACAGGCCCGTATCCGTCACGCCGGTTAAACGTTCTGCAGACAGGGCACGGGCCGCTCTTGAATCCGTTCATCAGCGAGTCCTCGGCAATCACTCGACAAGGACAGAGCCTACTATTCCGGCCGACACAGGGCATCGCCGCAGATGTCGGATCGCCACCTGATCCAACCCAGCGAAACACCTCGTACCGTCTGCCGAACTGGTCAACCTTAGGCCGCAGAATACATACCGGACAGGGAGTGATAATCTCAACCCGCAGAGCATTCGGCTGCAGGGGTAAATCATACGGCTTGATCTGATGGACGCACACTGCCATGCTTCACCTCTTGTTGTGTTGTGTCTGTTCTGTGTCCAATATTGAACACTATCGTGGCCATTAGATGCTCTAATGGCCACCGGTGATTATTACTCAAGGGGAAGGTCGTTAGGCGGATCGTCGCCGAGTCCAAAGGTTGCGTGCCATATCCAGCCCCATTGCTTATGGGGTTTTTCCAAGTGGTACTCGTACTCCGTCCTCAAGTTGTTCCAACGGACAGACCCTTTCTCCACGCCACGAGCCTCGATGACCTCCGTAAAGGTCTTCAACTCGTATATCCCCGGTACTTCAACACACCTTTTAATCCCGTCCTTTCTCATTATAACATCCTCCTCACCGGGTCATCCGGCATTGTTGTTGGTTATGCTGCCTTTGATTGTTTAAAGCTTAACATGTTTATTTTAACCCGTCAAGCTCTTTTGTGTTTCTTTTGTTTCATTCGGAATGTCCTCCAAAGCTGATCTTTATTTAGCAGGCGACAAGGCGCGATGCCTTTTTAGATCATCGGTACACGTCGAAACTGCACGTGTCTAAACACTGCCTTCTTTACAACGGCACCATCTTGTCCCGTTGTTTCTACGGTCTCCCGCTTGGAGCAGGCAACCAGTACGTCTTTATGTGCGGTTGGCACATTGTGAACACAGCACAGAATGCCGTGAACTCGCCCTGACAAATCACAGCATCATGCTCATTTACCTTCATCAGGATAGGCCAGATATGTTTCTGTACCTCCAAATGATCGCCCTCGGCCGGTATTTGCGCCCACATTGCCTTCTCTTCCGCGTCCAGCTCCACTACTCTTCCAAACTTTTCTTCAAGTTCTTCACGCTGATCTTGGGTAAGATTGTGATTCAGGATAACAAATACGCTCATTTCAATCTCCTCGCCGGGATGTCCCGGCATTTTGTTTGGTATGTTGCCTTTGATTATCTACAGCTTAACAGGTCCTTTTCGATCCGTCAAGCTTTTTTGTTTCATTCGGGCTGTCCTCCAAAACTAATTCGCAACATTTTTTCGCCGTCACGCTCAATATGACAAATTGAAGCGTTCCACCCAAATCTGTCTCGTTTGCTCAACCGAGCGGCTTCACGCTTCGCCCACAACGCCCAACCTTTTTCGGTTCGCTTTTGCGGATCCCATTTTGCATTACGAACAAAGTCACAGCCGCTTATTGCTTTCATTTTGCTTTTCTTCATGATCAACCTCTCTTTCAGAATTAATCTCAAGTATCTCTTAACTTTCACATACAGAATAAACTATTCAGAAGAACTTTTCAAGAGATTTCTTTGTTTTGATGAAAATATTTTTTTATGTCGGAGAATAAAACTGGAGAGTAACCATGTAAATCAACACAAACGTTAAAATGATTTGGTAGGTTAGGATGTGGAACATGGGTATGTCCGTGAATGACATACCGGCATTTTTCTTTCTTGAAGACAGAAAGAAGATGTTTTTTCTTATTTTGTATTTTTTTGGAATCTTTAGGAAAGACAACCAAAGGATAATGAGAGAAAAAGTATTCGTCAATAATAAAATGTTGATAAACTTCAATAAACCACAATTCATCCGTGAAGTAATTTACTGGTTTATGATCATGATTGCCTCTGATAAGAAATCGTGTTCCTTTTAAAGAAGCAGAAATTATTTTTAGTGTCTTGTAACCGTTCGGATAAGAACCAACACCAGCAGAAAAATCGCCTAAGTGCAAGACAATATCGTTATCATGAACCAGAGAATTCCAATTATTCACAAGAATTTTATTGAAATTCTCTGGTCTGTTACAATACTTTGCAATATTTGAATGCAAAAAATGATGATCAGATGTTATCCACAAATTTGTTGTAGTGTTCATCATTTTAATGTTATTTCATAATCCAAGTTTCGCCCTCTCGTTCCTTGCCCATTGACGTAAATCTTCAACAAACATCTGGTATTCTGAAAGCAACCCCATTTCGTCATCTTCAAAAACATATTTTCCCATGAGAAAACCGATTGCAATCCTACTAAAATAAAGTTCGTCCTCAAGAGAATATTTCTTCCTTAATTTTTCAGTGAATTGTTTATCAATCAATTGCAAATGAGCCGATTCTTTTCTTAATTTCATTTTCAATTCATCTGTTATTTCAGCAACAGAAACAGATATTTCCAATGGCTGTTCTGGCAATTCAACATTGTCCGGAACAGAAACATAAGTTATACCATCAATGACAGCAAGCTCATTGCAAACAATGTCTTCTGGTAGTTTGATATAAACTGTGGTAACAGAATCAATGTGTTTTTCGTACTGATAAATCGTTGCCATTTATTTCCTCTTGTATCATGGTTAACATTCTTTTTAAAGAATGAGTTCTTTTTGCGTGTCCTAGACAAGATACCAAAGATTCGTAAGATTTATTTTTGAGTGCTTTTTTAAAAACATAAAGGCTTCTTTTACGAATAAATCTTTTTGATCTCCACGTTCTATATCCTACAAAATTTATTCCTTTTGATGTTTTCGCTATTGTATAACGCGAAAGCTGCAAGTTTAACTCTTTATTTATGAATTCTTTAATTCTATTTAAACAATTTTTACATTGTTCCAAAGTTAAATTAAATAAAACAAAATCGTCAACATATCTACAATAATATTTTATTTTGAGCGTTCTTTTTATGAAATGATCAAGCGGATTCAAAAATATAAGAGCATAAATTTGACTTAATAAATTTCCTATTGGAATTCCAATATGATCTGGATAATCACAAAATATCATCATAATATCAACAAATCTTTTATCTTTAATTTTCTTTTCAATCAATTTTCTTAGAACACTTCTATCAATTCTATAAAAGAATTTTCGTATATCAAGTTTGATTGTATAACTATCAATATCCGATTTTCTCAATGATTCTTGTGCATAATCTGCCGCTTTGTGTGTTCCATATCCAACCCTACATGCGAATGACTGATCAATAAAAGTTTTATTAAAAATAGGATATATTGTTTTATAAATTGCATGTTGAACTACTATATCTCTAAAAGCAGGAGCATAAATAGTTCTTTTCTTTGGCTCATAAACTTCAAATTTAAAATATTCTTTTGGTTTATATGATCCGTTATGAATTGATTCATATAATTCATCAATATTACTTGCCAAGTTCTTTTCAAATTCAAAACATTGTCTTTTCTTATGTTTTCCTTTTGAAGCAACCAAATATGCTTCAAAAAGAGATTCTTTAGTAAAAGTTTTTTCAAACAAAAATCCTATACGCTTCATATTATTTGACTTTCGAGAATTTAATCCTACTAGAAAAATAATACCAATCCGATTTCGGGAAACCCCAAGAAACCATCTCCCTTGGATCCACCATTTCTATTAAGAATACGAGGTAGTTCCGAGTCAGAGCGAAACCCAACATTGTGGTTCGCATTAGTACGCGAATTATTCAAATTCAAAGCCCAACAACCAGCATTCGCATTGTTGTTCCAATTCATACCAACAATCGGACATGTTAAGATGATTCCTTTTCAAACATTATTCTATTTTTCTGATTTTAGAGACTTCATCCATCCTCCTATCATTCTTCCAAGTTCATCTATCATTCGAGATAAAGCAAGATATCTATGATTGGCTTTATCTTCTGTGTTTGTTTTTGAACCATCATTATATTTAAAATATTCAAGCGCATAAGCCAATCTGACTAACATCCTAAGTTGTTCATGTTTGATATTAAGATTTGATATTGCCGTCTTTTTGTGATACCTTTTTTGTGTTTCAACCATCAAACAATACATTTCATAAGAGGTTTTTCTTATTTCTTGAGTTAATGCATATTTTTCAAATTTAGGAAAATGATTAAGATAACAATTCAGCAACTTTGCAAATTCTATATATTTATGATCCAAAGTTGCTTCAGCATTTACGTTCATTATATCTCCAAATCTATTTATGTTATGTCGTCTTCGCTACCGCGAGACGACTCAAAGATACAAGGCAGAGCGAAACCCAACAGTGTGGCAGGCATTAGTACGCGAATTATTCAAAAACAAAGCCCAACAACCAGCAGACGCATGGTAGGTCCAACGCATACCAACAATCGGACACAAAGAAGAAACTAATCTAGGATAAAAATAATCGTTCCCGAACATATTGCTGCCTCCGATACCATCAAGTAGTGGAATACCGGCCCCGGTCATTTCCCATCCCAACCCATCTATGGCTTCACTCAAGACTTGATTTTCGCTTCCCATACCTTTATTTTCAGCTGCATTATCCATCGCACCGTAAGACGGGCCAACATTTGTATAGTTAGCGGCATAAGACGTTGCTCCCCAAACATCTGTTGCAAGCGATGCTCCAGAAGTCATTGTGCTAACGTCAACGTCAGGCTTCAGAATATAATAATTTGTTCCGTCTGAAGTTAGGCCAGTTGCAATATTATAAACAAGACCGTTCAGATCCATCACACCGCATTCTTGTCCGTTATGTGAAACTTTTGCTGGGATGCTGGCTGATCCAGTCAAACCACAGTTAGTTTCACTTCCATCTGGCTGATAAATTACTGTAGCATCCAGATGATCTTTGAGTGCGTTGTTGTTACAACCTTTAGGGAAATTGGTTATACCATCAGGATCGTACCATCCGCAATAAGTGCTACTGGTTGATGCTTGGCCGTGCGCCAATTGAGCTAACGCAACAGCCCGAAATTGGAACAGCGTAGCGCAGTGCCAACCTGGGCCGCGTTTCTTCGCAAGATCAATTGCTCCTGAATAATTTGCAGCAACCCCAAGAGAAGCAAAATCTTGTCCTACAAGCGGGTCTCTAGCTGATGAAGAAATAGGAATACCGTTTTTCAGAGAACTTGCAACCGTTCCATTTGCAGAGTTATGAAACTTATCTAGGAAATATCCTTGTCGCAATACTCCACCATTATAAAATGCTCGGTGAACTGTATATCCGTTTGTATTTGCTTCGGACACGCTATTAAAAAACGAATATGGCTTAATATCAACCTGATTTACCGCAAGACCGTTTGATCCTGTTCCGTACTTATACCAGTATGTAGGAATAAAACAACAAATTGATCCATCTGAATATTGATAGTTCCCGTATTCAGGAGATAATACAGAATTTGTGCCAGGAAGCGGCGTCATGCCATCGGGCAATTCTGGCGCAACACCAACTCCAAATCCAGCAGTCCCGGGAATACCAATTGAATACACTTCTGGTGCAAAAAATGATGTTTGGAACCACCCTGTGGTTCCAGATGAATCCATACCGAAAAGTTTTGAGTTAAATCCAGTTAAGGGAGGTAAATTTGTATTAATATTTGGCATATTCTTTTTCCTTAATTTTTGTTTATTGTTAAACCTTTACCATCAATCGTCAAAATTTTTTCATTTATAGTTAGATATTTGTAAACATAATCAGAATTAAACGTTCCTGTAACTACCTCTGGGAAATATCCAGATGATATATTCCGCCTCTCTTTTTTTAATATTGTTGAAATTTGCGGTTCTGCTTTAGGACCAATAATAACGGGTTCTGTTATAATTGACCGATAAACATCTGGTTTTAACTTATCTTTTCATTTATATTTACATTTGATTTATTGTTAAAATTTCACCGTTGATTGTCAAAATTTCTTCATTTATATACAACGATTTCATAACAGGCAAATCATGTTTTCGCATTAACGAAGCTGCTTCAGAATAAGAAATATCTTCTGGATAGATTATCATTCTTCCCGTTTCTAAAACTTCATCAAATTCAACAAAAAATACATTCCATGTATTTATAAATTGATCGGCAAGAATATCTACACCAGTAACAGTAATTGGCACACCGCTTGCGTCATAAAACAGATTTGCTTCTCCTGCTTCCCATCCTGTTGCATTTCTTGTTTCTGTGTCATTAGGAAGAGTATATGTCCATGCAACATTTCCAGAATCATAAATTGCTGAAATTGGATCATATCTTACATACAACTCTCCGTATCCCGGATGAGCGTGAAAACGCTGTCTTGCTAAAACAAATTTCTCACCAGAAAAAACATGTTTTGATCCATTTACATGAACCGCATTATTATCATAATCATAATGATCAATTGGTTTTTTATCAGTATTTGGAGTATCAGAATATTCCCAATTGGGTTTTTCTTCTATAATATTCCATGCCATTTTTCTTTGTCCTTATACTTTAAGCGATATTTTCTTATTATCAAAGTAAATATACATATCAAGCCCTTTATTTGAAATACTGGAATAAACTTCGGTTTTGTGAAGAGAAGAAACGCCACCTTTTTCGAGTGCTTTCTTAATTTTTGCTTCTCCGTACCACGCAATAAATGCACGTTCGATTCCTTTGTCTTTCATGACAATGGAATTGCTTCCTTCTTCAAAAGCGGTTCTGATTTTGAATGAAGTTACTTTTCCGTTTTTATCTGTCTTTACATCATACGGAGTAAAAGTTACTTCGGCATCAAGAATTTCCTCGGACATTTCAACAATAAATTCTTTGTAGTGTTTCATCTTTATTCAAATTTTGTGTTTTTGATGTTATGGAGAATTTTGTCAATTGCTTCAGTTTCTGGCATAGTCCACACAGACAACATTCGGTTATTTCCTCTGGTAGATTGAACGAATTAGCTGTTAGCTGGTTCGTAGCCTTGGAACTCGAACCGCCAATTTCGCTGACCCGTGTCCTCAGAAACGTAGCTATACCGCTCGCTCGTGACCTTGTAGCGCGCCACTTTTCCGGAAGTCATCGGCACCAAAACTATCTCGCCGCAGCCATCTTTCAGGCCCGCCCCGATGTGCGCGACTTGGTGGTGAAAGCAACACTTGTGCGTGAAGTCAAGTCCATACTTTTTAGCCGCGCGTCGCGCCTGAGCGTGTCGCCACCAGCTAACAATTCGTTCAAGCAGATGCCGCATCGTTGTATCTCCTATCTGGTGAGGTGCAGTGCTCGCAAACCATGTCCGCGCGGTAATCGCGGCGCGTCTGTGTGATGATGTGGTCAATCCTCATGTTCTTGGCTCCAGTGGTTGAAAGTCTCAATTCTATGAATTATTCAAATTTTGTGTTTTTGATGTTATGGAGAATTTTGTCAATTTCATCCAAATCTGTTGTCTTCTTAGCTTTATTTATCAGTTTTTCAAGCTCTTTCATAGCAGCTTCATTTTCTGGCATAGTCCATACTGACAACATTCGAACACGTTTACTTGCCATATTGTCTTTCTTATAAATTCCATTAGGAATCCAAACAGGCGCTCTCATGAAAAATTGACGACAAATTACAATTTGAATGCCGTCCTCAAGCGGAATCCATGCACAATCATTTGAAATATTAGCATTCAGTTTCTTCTCCAAGAAAAGCTGGGCGTCTTTTCGTGTGAATTTCTTGTTTTTTGCTGAAATGCTTTTTTTCAATTTTGCTTCAGGGAAGACGGCTTTTGGATCTTCAAGAATTGAATGAGTATTGGTATATTTCCAATCTCTTTGTGCCATTTTTTGCTTGCGATTATTGTGAAATCCATAAGCCACAACATGCAATTTAATGTCAATATCTGCTCCAGAAAGACTTGTATTCCGGCGCATGTCGGTCAGATAAATGGAGATATCAAGATCAAAATAAGTTTCACCGTCGTCCGATGAAAACTTTGCTTTGATTCCTGCATAATACGGATGGGTTCCGCTTGTCTTTTCTGGATAAAAATTCACAGTTGCAATAAAGCGTTTTTGAAAGATATTCTCAAAATAAGCCGTGTATGCTTCGGGCTTAAATTTCTTTTTGAGGATTGCTTTTGCGCCAGCAGCAAGATTCCAATACTCTTTGTTTATGTCTTTTTGAGACTTAAATGCTTGCTGGTGATCGGTTCCGGCATAACTTTTCAAGTAATCGTTCGCGGCATTCAGCCGTTGCATATCAGAGACAGAACCACCACGATCCGGATGAAACTTTTTTGCAAGTTCTTTATAACGAATTGAAAGTTCCTTGTCAGTAGGAACAGAAGTTAGTCCAAACACTTTCAAGGCATCTTGGACTGTCATTTTGATTTCCATCATGAAACTTTTATAGTCTTTCATTTTTGCTCGCTGTTTAGATTTTCCAAAACATGGATCCTTGCCAGTCCTCTTCACAACGCTTCAAAAGCTGTTCCAGTGCATGAATTTTTCCTCTATCTAGGCTGTGCCGAATTCCTTGATATTCAGTATAACCGGGAGGATAAATCACAATATAATCATTGCCACGATCTATGAAATCAGCACACATGCAATGATTTTCTAATTCGTCCCGAAGTTCATTGATTCGGGTAATTCGTTCTTGAACATTCATATCTTTCATGTCTTTCATAATCACTCCTTTCAGAAAAATCAAGTAATTAAGCAATCAAATAACAATCAAATCTCTATCTCACTTAATTAAGACTATACACGGTGACTCCGCTTCTTTCAAGTGTTTTTTCAATTTCTCGAATGATTTTTTTGTGATTTTTGTTCAAATTTCTCTTTGCTTTCAGTTCGCCAAGAATAAAATTTGTCTGCATGATCATTTTCTTGGCTTTATTCTTCGGCATTTGAAAAACATCCTGAACATTATGCCATCTGTCTGCCAGCTTGATAACCAGAGCATTATCTGACATTTGAATCATTTTCTTTGCAAGATACGCAGGTTTACCCATTGTCTTGATTTCTTTATCTGAACTGGTTAACTCTTTGACAAGATCAGCAACATCTTTATTAAAATCATTTTTGATTTTATTATAAGTTGCTGGTGTATCTTCAACTGTATCATATTTTCCAAAAGTATAAATAATATTATAAACAAAAGGAGATTAAAATGTCATTATATAAAAATATTTATACAAAAGAAGAAATCAACAATTATTTCAAAAATGTTGATAAAAATTCAAATGAAACTTTTATGGATGAATATTATAATTTATTGATATCATCAAAGGATACACGAAATCATATTCATCACACTCATCACATTCATCACATTCTGCCAAAATCAATTTTTCCAGAATTAAAAAATGATAACAGAAATTTAATTAGAGTTTCTATTTCCAATCATTTAGAACTTCATAAATTAATACCAAAGATATTTTCAAAAAATAAATTTAAATGTAAAATGTTATTTGCCTATGTTGGAATGAACAATTTCGACATCCCTTATATTTGCGAATTTTGTAAAATAGAAACTGATATTTTACATTATTCTCAACATCATGGCGAATTTTGTAAACATAATCCTAATAGAGATTTGCGTAAATCTTCTAGGTTTACTTTTTGTGAATTTTGTGAAGAATTTATTCTAAATTCCAATTTTAAAATGTGGCATGGCGAATTTTGTAAACATAATCCTAATAGAAAAGAAAGTCCTTATAAAAACAGAAAATCTCCGGAATTAATATTTTGTGAACATTGTAATAAATATATACCCTCTAACGGATTTCAATGGCATGGTGAATTTTGTAAATATAATCCCAATAGAACCATAAGAGAAAAACGAAAACTTCATTATGGCACATGCATTTATTGTGGAGTGAAAATGGATACTGCAAATTTAAAAATACACCATAATGATAATTGCAAATTAAACCCGAATAGAACATCAAATAAAATTAATTGTGAATTTTGTGGCAAATCATTTGATCGTGCAAATTATAAAAGATGGCACGGAAATAATTGCAAATATAAATAGCAGTCAATATATTTCTGTCTTTGATACCAAGTTTCTTAATTGAATTGAAAACAGCTTCCGGGTGTACCACATAAGGATCTCCGGAAAGTTTTCTTGTCTGTCCTTTATGATAAGTGGCAGCAAAACTTGCCGCTGCTTGGATTGATAACTCTGTCAAGTATTCTAAAAAACTTTTCATTCTTTTGTCATTGCTGTTTTGATTTTCTTAAAATATTGTTTTACGAATTCATCCGGCATATCAACGAAATCTTTTCTGAATTTTTCATATTCGTTATCAAATGCATACTTTCTCACTTTAGAACCAGAAATTCCAATAATTCCATTTGAGTCTGGTTTCCGTTTTCCTGCATTCACAACCGTGTACTCTTCAAACAAAAAAGACTTTTCAGGATCAGGATGATTAATATATTTTTCAATGTTCTTTGCCATATGAATCCCATCTTCGCCAACAACAAAAATAACTTTTTTGTATCCTTTATTGGACAAGTATTTCATTGCATCATAAGGAGTACGGACTTTAATGTTGTCAAAAATAATAAATCCCGGAAGAACCCGTTTCAGCAACCCTTTCTTGTCATGAAAAGACAGAGGATTATTTGAATTCTTTTCTTGTCTTGAAGGGAAAACGTACAAGTCTCCACCTTCTTTGATTTTCAAAGAATGCATTTTCGTAAACATCTTCATGTGGCCTTTCGTTACAGGATTAAATCTTCCGTATGTAACAATGGCTGTTTTCATAATATCCTCTTATTTTGCAGATTTGAACAAAGTTACAATAATAACTTTATTAGGAGAGTACATTTCAATTTGCCGACACATTTCAGCAAGAGTATTTCCTGACGCAAGAACATCATCCATCACCATAATATTTCTTCCTTCAAGAGACTTTCTCAAACGAGGATCAGGAGCAAGTTCAAGAAAGTTTTTAATGAATTTTCTTGCTCTGACTTGCTTGATTTCTTTCATTGCGAAGTAACCATCTTTTTTTGCTTTCTCCATTTCTTTTTCAAGATATTTGATCATTGCAGGAGTGATTTTTGGATCATCCCGATCAATTTCAATCTTTGAAGGAATTGCCTTGACAAATGAATTTGAAAAAACCTTAATGCCGGAACTTCTGTCTTTTATGTTTTCAACTACATCATGAATAAGATTGGATGAGCTTGCAGGATAAACAATAACGTCAATATTTTCTTTCTTCATTATTTTTGCAGTAATGAACAGACCAGTCCGTTTGAGGAAATGCTCATATTCATTTGCATCAACTTCGCCAGTATGCTTTTTGAGCCCTTTGATAATTGTGGTCGCGTTTGGACCTTGTGAACTGTAAACAGAAAAAACTTTATGTTTTGTGGACGTTTGTGTTGTCGTGACATAAGGTTCAAATTTTCGCAACTTACCTACAGTTTTACCTAATCTTGATGAAATACCTTCAGGATCGTTTGATTTATAATCAAACTGAACTTTTCCATCTTTCATCTTAAAGGCTTCATCAAGATCATTCTGGAAATCTTTAAACGTTTTCAAACAATACCACCTTGACTTGTTTGTTTAATTTTTTTGCTTTATTGATTGAATCCTTTGTTCCTTTTGAAATGCCATCCCAAAAAGCAACAATGATATCAGAATTTTTGACAATTTCTGTGTTTCTTATCATCCCAGCGGCTTTTCCGTATTTCTTCCAATTAGGATAGAAAATAAGCGTATTAATGTTTTTCTCTTTGGCGTATTTTTCACCAAAAGAATCAGCACCTTTTGCGCCACCAGAAACGATCAATGAAATCTTCATATCATCAAGAGTTTTCTTGACAAGATCATAATCATTGAAATTTCTTGAACCAATAACAGCCACTTTAACCGGCAAAAGAGACATAAAATCACCTATTTAATGTTAATAATTAAACTTTCAGTTTAACGTTACTAGTCTTAAAATCTTTCTTTCTCATAACAGTTTTTGCAACCAAATCAAGTTCATTGTTTTTCTTGTCCCAAACAAGCACAAACGGAGTATTAATATTTGTTTGCAAATCTTTCAATACAGCTTCAGTATCTGGCCCCATTTTAACAAGACGATCTTTATATTTCTGATATGTTTTCTGAAAGAGTGACCGAAGTTCTTCAATTGTAATTTGCTTTTTGTTTCTTGGATCATTTACACGATCCAAGAAATGGCGGGTAAATTCCACATCAATATTAACAGTCGCAAACAATTTGTCAAGAACTTTTTCGAGTGCTTTTAAATCTGATCGTGAAACTTTTCCAGAAGACGATCCACGATCAGTCTTCTTTCCACCTTGCAGATCAATTTTGCCAACAATTCTGGCTTCCTGAATCAATCGTTGTAATTTGAGCATTTTTCTTTTTTATGTTTTGATTTACGCGAATACCGTTTTTTGTGTTTAAACGGAACACCGGGACGAGGAATAGGAATTCTGATTTTGAGTTTTTTCGTCTTCATACTCCTATTCCTCGCCTATATGTATTTATTCTTCGCAAATTATATCTTTCAGAAAAACGCGGTCAAATCGTTCACGACTTCCTCTTTCCACCCAACAACACCTAGAATAATCCTCAATGAATTCAAGAAAGACTTTTCAAATTGAATTTTTTTGTCAATCTCAGTATCTTCTATTTCAAGACACTTCGGAATATAATTAGGAAACGCCAAAACGTTTGATTTAAATCTGTTCGGCTGCTTCATGTACACAAAAGAAACTTTATCACCCGATTTAATGGTTTCTTCTTTGGGGTCAATTTCTCTGATTGTTTTATTATAAACATAAGCACCACGAACCGCAATGGGCATTCCTTTCAAAGCATTGCCAGACGAATCAACCCACTTTTCAATATCTGACACAGAACGAGGAAAACAAATATCAAGGACATGAGCATCAAAGAATTCTTTTTTAAATTCTTGAATAAATCGCTGAACTGCTTCCTCATTTTTATCAAGAATGATTTTCATTGCTTTCTTTAATGCTTCACGACAAATTTCAGGGGTGCTTGAACGAACAGCTTCAAGACCTGTCACTTTCAATTTTGGAGATTTCATTCTGACTCCTTCATCATCCAAAATATGCATAAAATAACGCTTTTTGGCAACAAAGACACCCTTTGAAGCAATTACTTCCCGCTTCATTTTCCATTGCATATCAAATGAATTCAAATAATCAGATAATTCATGATAAGACTTATCAATATAAGGATGAAGCTGTTCATTCGCTATCTTATCAAGCAAATCAACAATTTCGGCTTCTGATTTGTTATTAAAAAACTTTCTGACAACAGGACCGAAACGAAGATAATTCGAGTCGGTATCAACAGCTAATACAACATCAGTATCTGTACCAAGCAATTTGTGAAAATATTCATTGAACTTTCTTTCAATGAATTTAATTGCCACCTGTCCTGTTGACGTGATAGCCTCGGCATTTCTCGAATCATAAAAAATGAAATTTGCATTGGCCATTGCTCCGTACTCACTGTTCATCATAATTTTTGCTGCCATTTGATAGGCATTTAATTGAGCAATTTCTGCTTCAAGATCATTTTTCTTTTTAAGATATTCTTCTTTAGTTAGTTTCATACAAAGAACCGTTTCTCTTCTGAATTGTCAGTTTCGTAAATTTCAACATTTGGAAACCCAACAATTTTTAATCTGACGTTTATATCTTGAAGCGAAATTGCTTCAATGTCATGATCCGATGCCATATGATGTAAAAAGATTTCAACAGGCAACTCCATACAACACAACGGACAACGTATAACTTTAATTTTCATAATGCTTGTACTCCGCTTTGAGGTTTTCTAATTCCTGTTTTTTTAAGAGCATTTTATTTTTCGCTTTTGATCGGTCATCATAAACTTTATGAAGAATTTCAGGAATGAATCCTTGCTTGTCGCGTTTATAGAATTGAATGTTTGGAGTCATACCAATATCATATTTCTTTAAGATTGTTAAGTCAATCTTTTTTTCGGATAACAATTCAATAATTTTTTCAAGGGTTTGGCATTCACTCCAAATTTTCTTTCTAAAATCAATGATTTCGCTTGGCAATTCATCATCGTCCAGTAAAGTATCCGGGGAAATGTTACATCCTATTTGATTGTGAGGATACAGAGAAGCCAAGTCAAACGAAACAATCCATTCGTGCATTCCAATAAGAGGATCTTTTACAAAAGCACCGATAATTGACGAATCATCAGTGTTCTGTGGTTTCATCGGAGGAACCATGTATTGATTCAACATTTCTTTGTACAAATAAAACTGCCACATTTTTACAGTTCCAAGAGCGTCTGCAAAATTCACGTTTGCCTTGTATGCAATAGTCACACAAAGGTCAATTAATTTCAGTTTTTCATCAAGTCGTTTTACCAACAAAGAGTCTTTAATGTTATATTCAGTGAACTTGTAAAAATCATTTTCATATAACTCTTGAAGATTCCTTTCTTCTGAATAGTCAACTTTTTCTTCGTGAAGTTCAACCCGCGCAATTGTATTGAGTTTGTAATTGTCGCGGGTAACATAAGTAAATTTCTTATAAAGATCCAAGTAATCAAGAATTTCAATACCGACAATATTGAATGTTTGAACATCATTTCCGAACGAATTTTTAAACATACGTTCAAACACTTTACCAAAAGGAGATATTTTTGTTCTGTCAATCTCCAAATTATTCATACGATTCATGAAATATGGAATATCATACTGAACAATATTCCATCCTGATAGAACAGTAATTCCCGAATTACGGATGAAATTTGCAAAATGAACCAACATTTCTTCTTCATTCATGAACCAAAAATATTCAAAATTCATTTTCTTGCAAAATTCACTTGATAAGTCTTTCATTCCCCAATAATAAATTTTATCTTTGACAACCAATGAAATGGATATAATTTCATTTTTTGCTTCTGCTGGAGAAGAATATCCAGTTATTTCATCCCTTGCAGTTTCAATATCAAAAAACCCTGATATGATAATATCATTTTTCGGGGTTACGTCTTTAAATTCTTCATAAATGTATTGATATTCAAGTTTGTCTGTTCCATAAAGCGTGTATCCGTATTCAAGAACTGATTTTGTTTTGTTCCTGAAGTCTGCAACAGAATCAACATTGATTTCTTTGAGCGGCTTTCCTTTTACGTCAATCCATCCCGTTTTTTCTTTAGACGGACCAAAAAAACGAAAAGGATATTTGGTTATTTTTTTCAGATAAATTGTTTTTGAATCCTGATCAACCTCTTTTGAATAAATGCAGTTTTTGTGTCTTGAAACTGTCAAGTATTGATTCATTCGTTCTCCTTAAAATAAAATGGGTAGGATGAAAATATATCACCATACCCATTCGTTGTCAATGCTTTTGATCTACTTAGAGCAAATCTTGAACACAGGCAATCCTCGTTAATCCTAGAACAAATAAAAGCAATAACAAACATATTTTGTATTCTCGTTCACTTGGTCAAGAGAAGAAACTATTTCTTCCTCTTTGTCAGAAGGAACATAAGAACAAGAAACATTTTCAGGTAAAGCATTATTTGGCAATGAAATAAATCCACTTTGATAATGCATTCTTTCCCCATCCCATTCCCATGTACTTTCAAAACTTTTGCCTTCTCCTTTCACGATTGTACACGGAGAAAGGGTTTTAAGCAAGGCTTTTTTGCCGATTGGATTGAACGTTTGATTTGTCTGAACTTCGTCTTTGATTTGTTCATAAAGATCAGGAGAAAACAATTTTAGATCATAAACAATTTTTGGCACCTCTTCTTTTTGATAAGCAGCAATCAAATCAATCAAATCACCCAAATATGCTATTGGTTTGCCTTTAATCAGCATACGAACGAATTCAACCGTGAAGTCTTCTTTTTTGACAAACGGGCGTGCAGGCATAAACATGTGGCCAACAGAAAGAAAATATTTGTTCATTCCAGGAATAAGATGAACGAACGAATAAGGAACATAAACATAATCGCCAACATTTTCAAACCCTACCTTTGAAATACATTTCAATTGATTGACGAATTCAGAATACTTTTCTTTTGCTTCATTCAAAAAATTGGCATAATTTTTTGCTCTTGGGGTAAATCCCTCGATTACTTCATAATCACCATAAGGACAAAAGTGATTGAATATTTCAAGACGGATGCACTGTTTTTTCTTAAAGATATCGCAATTATCAGAATGAGAACATCGCAAAATCATAACGGATTGACGGTCATTCTTGGTTGCAAACATGTTTTTCCGCGGATCTTTGATCGTAACATTAATAATCTTTTTCTCTTCCATTATATTCTCCGGTTGTTTTTTATTTTCATAAAACGAAAAAAGAGAATTCAGTCAAGACATTTTGGCCTTCTTCTCTTTTTATTTGTTGGTTTCCGGGGAGGAGGGGGGGGGTTGATCCCATCACTTAATGGATTTTAATTCCCTTGTCTCTGCCATTTATTCTACCCGGAGAGATGTCTCGGTTTTCTCCTTAATAGCACATTTTTTACAAAAATACTCAATCCGTTCAACACCAAATGCAGAATCAGGTGAAACCAATTTTGAAAATGCTTTCTTATCATTAAAGTCTTCAAACGGAATGAATCTTCCACACACCGTACAATTATTCCAATATTGTGTCAAATAAGGTTTCATTCAATTTTCACCGAACCATGTTTTGAAAATGTTTTCAATGTTTGATTTCTTTAAAACTTTTTGATTGAATTCAGCTATTGTAGGATGAATAGGTTTCTTTGTCAAGAACATATTTGCCTCAGACGGAAGCCGATCACCTTTTTTATTATTGCAACGAAAACAAGAGCAGACAGCATTTTCAAAAGAATTTCGTCCTCCTCGTGATTTCGGAATGACGTGATCAACTGTCATTGCTCCTTCGGTCTGTCCACAATACTGACAGACATAATCATCCCGAAGAAGTACATTTTTCTTGCTCCACGGAACTTTCTTTTTGTACATTTGTCGAATAAATTTAACAAAACGAACAACTAAAGGAACCTGAAAAGTTTCTGTCGCTGAACAGATAGTGGATTCAATATACTTTTCAACTTGCACTTTTCCTTTAATAATATACTGCATTGCTTTTTTCAGTGAAACAACATTAAGGAAAGAATAATCACCATTTAAGACAAGAACTGTTTTCCTCATCTTGATTCCTTAAAAATTGGAGCGGGCACCCGGAATTGAACCGAGATTATCTGATTGGAAGTCAGGAGTATTACCATTATACGATACCCGCTCTTTTAATTAAATCCGACCAAGAACAGTGCCCCAACGATGAACACCATGCCATGATTCTTTCGGAAAAGAATCAACAATCTCATTTACAATGGCATGAAGTTCATCATAAAACTTTTTGTCGTCCTGAGCAATCTTGAAATCTTCATTTGACAGATAACAAAATGCCATCATTGGCAGACAATGATGAATTGATTTCGGCGAAACACAGAAAGCAACATATCGCCAAACATAAGCAGCCCGACCTGTATCATTATCAACAGTCTTCGGTTTCGTTGCCCGAAGACCCTTACCTTTCTTGGTAACGATTTCAACAATTTTTGCTTTGCTTTCTTCAGAAATGTAAGACATGATCAACCTCCATAAAAATTGTTTTGAACTTCGCTTAACTTTCACAAACACAATACATTCTTTTTATAACCGCGTCAACAAAAAAAAGAAAGAAAATGGTGCTCAGGCCGGAAATTTTAAAAATATAATTAACACCAAGAAAAAAGGAAAACGTTGGAACTCGGTAGAGGAATTGAACCTCTCCACTCCTTCCCACTTTTTTAACGTGAATGGTTTAGAAGACCATGGTGGGGATACCGAGCTTTTTTAAATACCCATTCCGTTAGCGTCCTAACGGCGATACTTGTCAATTCAAGTCGGAGTTGCAATTCATGCTTTGAGAGGTGCCCGGGAAGGTTTCTTATTTAGTTTTGTATTGAGTCTTACGAAAACGCTTCCAGCATTTTGATTTCCGATGTCGACGCCAATTCTCTCCATCATGATAAGGACAGAACGAACAACGAATATCGCCTGACCTTTCAAGAAAAATTTTCCGCGCTTTTTTATAAATCGCAGAATTTGTGGTTGATTTTAAAATTTCAAGTACAGTCATTGTTTAAGCCTCCCTTTGTTTTTAAGGTGAATAACTTAAACAAATCCTCCGTTTTGGTGCAAGATATATTTTTTCATTTTTGTTTATCCTTTATATATCCACGGTGCTTGAATGTCTCTTTGACTTCTCTCATAAGTTTTCTTATTGGTGGATATGCATCCGATGCACATCTCATATCAAACACATGTTCCCATTCTGCAATATCTGCGGTCATCGCAATCTGTGTTGCGGTGCAATTAGGAAGCATAGAACGCGCCTCTTGTGCTGTCTGCCCATTTCGCAATGCAAAATGATAATCCTCTTCAATCCTGTTCATTAAACACTTCCACCTATACACATCGGTTGAAGAATCAGAAGTCAAATCAAGATAATAAGGAGCAACAAATTCAAGGTATTCCCTATCGGCGCAGTACCTTTGAGATTTTTGTGCCCATGCCGCCGGCCGATGCCTTACCATTTCATGAGTAACAGCACGATCAGTCAAAAACGTTGCAGTGTATGCTTTCGGGTAAAGGCACGGATCTTCAACTTCGTTCAAATGAACCCGATCAAGCGTAATGCCACATGCTGAAAAAAGATCTTTAATAATATCTGGCAATTGTTTGAAAAGTTCAAAATTGTTTTTGTTGTCTTTTGCCGGTCCGATAATTTGCTCAAACCAAGCCCGCCAATTTCCGCAGATAATAGGAATTCTTTCATCTCTGTCATCAACTAGAACTTGCAAAAATCGGCTATCGGTCAACTCATAAAGATGGTGCCATTGGTCCCAATCAAGAGGACACGAAGTGAATACAAGCCAAGAATGCTCAAGCATTGCCCAATGACCCCGGCGAAAAAGCATTTTAACAAAGTTTTCCGCTGAATCCTCAGTGATTCTTTCTTGTGACTGATAACAAATTCTTCCAATTTTTTCAATATGTCGGAGCATTTCTTCAAAATCGTCAGGAACTTCAACGATTTCTTGTACTTCATGGTTGACAATTCTCATTTTTCTCCTTTTTTCCTATTGTAGATGCCACTAAATCCCGATTTCTTTTTAGTTGTATAAGAAGAAACCAATCCATTTCTGGATATTTGTCTGCAACATTTTTTAAACGATGAATCATATCATCAAGTTCTTTTAATTTCTTCTTTATGCTTTTCATTTTAGTGCCAAGATAAATGGTCTCCCATGACGGATTTGAACCGCCGACCCCCTGCTCCCAAAGCAGGTGTTCTACCAGACTGAACTAATGAGAGACTTTAATGGTTCCAGACTTTTTTGTAATCCAAAAATCATCTTTTTTCCTCAGTTATAAAAAAGAGTAACGGCATCCTCACCTAACAACCCATTCAGCTTTTTGGCATCAGAATCATGCCATTTCATAAGCTTCTGAACTTTTTCAACATTTTTATATAAGCCTTCACGACCCTCTTCAGTCTTTTCATCAAAATTCGAGTAATTCCTTATTTCATCTTTTACCATTTCGTTCCACACAGAGCAAGAACGAATAAGGCTGGCGATTTCAGAAATTTCGTCTTTTGAGAAAGTAATCATTTTGTGCCTCACATTTTGAGATTTTTGAACTCTTTCAATCAACTTTCACAAGTATATTATCTGATTTTGTTTTGTCTGTCAACAGAAAAATGGTGGGAGACGGGTCGAGTTGAACGCCTTGCCCTTGGGGAACTGGTTTACAGCCAGCCGATAGAACCCTCTATCCTTATTTGCGTCTCCCAAAATGGCGGAAGATGAGGGATTTGAACCCCCACTGGTTTTATCCAGACTACGGTTTTCAAGACCGATGCATTACCGTTCTGCCAATCTTCCGTTTGATTCATGATTATTTATCTGAACAACCTTCTTTCCCGCACCATAGACGTTCAACATACGACTTTGCGCCAGGAAAATCTTCGTTCTGTACTTTACTGACAATTGAGATCATCCCAAACACCCAAATTGAAATTGTCATAAAAGTAATTATACCGATTGCCCAGCAAAACAATTTCCAGAAATCAAAACTTCGTTGCCTTGCTGCAAAACGCTCATTAAACCGACAAAGACTCATTTTTCTTTCTCCATTTTAAAAGTGGTGACCCTAACCGGGATTGAACCGGTGTCACAGAATTGAAAGTCCTGTATTTTAACCAATTAAACTATAGGGCCTTTTTGGCTCTCCGGGAGGAACTCGAATCCCCAACAAAGCGGTTAACAGCCGCTTGCTCTACCATTAGAGCTACCGGAGATTTATTTTATGGAGCCCGAGGACGGGGTTGAACCGCCAACCATCTGCTTACAAGGCAGTTGCTCTACCATTAGAGCTACTCGGGCAATTTATTTACGGCCAAAGAACAACACAATTCTTTCCATCTTCTCCGGTATACATGTCTTCTTCAGTAAATCCCTGAGTTTCAAGCGCAGGAGTCAATTCACGAAGATAAATATATTCCCCGTCAAAAACAGACTTTGAAATCCCGTTTATGCTTGAAAACCCGTTTCCTTCTTCGTCAATTGAAATCACTACTTCATCTTCGGGAAATTCGGCAGACAACAATTCAATAAGTTCCTTTACTTTCATTTTTTCTCCTTTTCTTTTCGTTCTCTCTCAGCTTCAAGAACAGTATAAACTGTTTTGTGGATACATTCAACAATTTTTTAAACTTTTCTGGCACAAAAACGCATATCTTTTTGTGTCAGAATTTTCACCAAAGAATTTTTTTGATTTGATCTAACTTGATTTCAGCCTCGCTTCGTGAATCTTTAAATTCAGAAAGATCATAATACATTTCTATACATTCTACAAGCAATTTCCGAATGGCATCCTTGTCCGGGCCATAAGGAAGTTCTGACTTCAAATAAATCTCTTCAAGAGACTTTTCTTTATCTTCAAAATACTGGATTACTTTTTCTTTTGACCATTCACCTCGGCGAATGCTTTTCAACTGCTCTTTGTTTCGCAAAAGATCAAGATCGCCTTCTGTCAAAATCTGTTCAACTTCATTCAAAAGTCTTACGGTGTGATATGCAAATTTTAGGTCATATCCAAATTCATCATACATCACTTTTCTTTTCGAGCCTTCTTTTGGTTCTTTGATATTCATCTTGTGAACCTGAGAATATGCGAATCCCTTGAACTTGTGCCATGCTCCACGATGAAGAAACATTTTTCTGTTTTCGCGGATCTTTTCAGAAATAGGAGTAGAATGAATGACACAATTCCTTGGAACAAACAAAGAATCAATCATATTCGGATTATTTTCCATCACCAGACGAAAATACTTAGTTATATTATACACCGAGAAATCGTATTCTTTTCCTTCTGAACGATCTTTTATCCCGTGTTCTTGCCACTGTTCAAACGTTTCCATCTTATCAAATCCAGGAACGCAATCATTGAATGGCTGAACGATCATACGTTTAGGAGGGATGCAGAATCCATAAACGTCAATATCTGATTTATCTGTTTGCACACCATATGCAGCGGATCCCATTATACACAAGTACATTGTATTTGACGATAACCAATGAGGCGGGGTGCATAGTTTCTTTGAAACAAGTTTGTCAATTAACTTTGCCATCATTTTTTCTCCAATATTTTTGAAGAGACTTCGGCCCAATATTCAGAACCTTCTGGGCTTTCTTTCCACGAAAACGCACACAAAAGAACCAAGTCAGGAGTGTATTCCGTCCCATCATTCTGAAGGTCTTTCAATGTATTATCAGCAAACTTTTTGCCGAGCCCCTGCTCAATGCTTTCAAGGTCTTTTATAACCCGAAGATAATTATATACCCACTCTCGAGAATCAGTAATCCCATACAATTCTATCGGTAAAGCGCCAATTTCATCTGTTGAGGATGAATCTATTTTGTCAAATGGAAGATAAAATGCACCCAAAATAGACAATGCAACAAAAAAGCAAGCAAACACAAAATTAACGATTCCTTTATTCATTTTTCAATTCCTTTTAGTGTAAAAATCAATTTTAATATCTTCAAGCAACATTTTGGATTCCATAACAGCTTCATTTTCATAATATTTCATAGAAATGATGCCTCCAATAAAACCCAAAACAACCGTGATTGCCAAATCATAAAAAAATTTATCATACAAAAGCCATCCGATAATAAGACATCCAAGATTCATACCGGTAACCACAAAAGCAAGGACAACCAAAACAAAAAAAGTAAATTTCATCAAAATTCTCCTTCACATGCTTTTTTGAAATCGTCAAAGCAATCTTTTTTGATTCGCTTCCCAGAATTTCATGTCTTCAATGAATTCATCGTTTTCAATCTTTCCGTTATCAATGAAACAATTATCAATAATCAAATTTGCAAGGTCGGAAACGTCTACAGAGATTGGAAGGAAAACATACTCTCCTAATTCGTTCAATTGCACACTACACAAACTCAATTTACCGTCTATTTCTTTAACTCCATAATGATCTTCATTTACGGTCGCCACCCGACGATGATAAAAAAGTTTTTCGATGAAGTAAAGAAATCTTATTGTATTGGCTTCTTTCACTTTATGCTCCTTTGCAAGTAACTTTATAATAACCAGGACCAGAACAATGCCAACATTCTGATGTATTAGGAGAATGAACTGCTCCACATTTTGGACAGATCCATCCCATATTATATGTTTCTTTCGGATGTTGAATATTGTACATTATATCAGGAAGAAGTTCAGCAATTTTTTCGCTACATTTACGACAAATATCATTCACATCGCCTGTCAACAATTCTCCGGCACATAAAACACATTTTGCGTTTGTTGTCATTTTACTCTCCAATTATAATAAATGATAATACTATCTGCATTGATATGTTCTTTTCAACACACCAAGCGCAGTGAGGAATTTTGACCCATTATATCCGTATTCACCACAAAATTCAGATTCATTCATATTTGTGATATCAATCCAATGGGTACAATAAATATCGTTCTTTACAACGTCTTCAAACAAGCCAAGCCACATATCCCAAATGTCTGATTCGTCACAATCAGTTTGTTCAATGAAAAATTTTTTCAACATCACTCCAATAATAAAACTTCATAGTATCCAGTTCAAGAATCATTTGTGTCTCCTTATTTTTCGTATTGAGAAAGCATTTTCTTTACTTTGTTCAATTCTTCTTTTGTGTGAGGTGTTCCGCCAGAATTCAGTTCAAGATACCACTGCAAAACCAATTGCATACTTGGAAGATCATTGACACAGAACACAAAACTCGGTTCCATGCTGCTCATTTTGTCTTCAAAATCTTTATAATAATGCCCGCCAAAAATAGCAATTTCATTATTCATGAATTTGGTTACTGCTTGAAGTCTTTGTTTCCCGTCTACCAGAACAAACGGTCCTTTAAAATCATTCATCCACCCAATACAATTGAAAAATAACAACTCTGCTCCTTCACCTCCTTTCAACTTAAATTCAACATACGCAATCTGTTGTTCTTCTGTCCATACATGACCACGCTGAAATTCAGGATCAATATCAAGTTTAGCAGAATATTCATCTGACTGATACCGTTCAAGAGTTTCGTCCAAGTATTTCCAAGATTGATGAACACGATAAGAAGCAGATCGGGTCAATTTGGGGATTTCACTAAATTTCATTATCATCCTCCTCAACACACTCCATTAACATTCTGTATTTCCCACAAACAGGACAATTTATTGTAATTTTTGCTGTTATTTCGTCCCCTGTGAAAAGAGGAAATAACGAATCATGAGGACGAATTTCAGACAATTCTCTCCGAGTTGTTTGGGCTTCACAAAAACAAGCGCTACATTTTCCCACAAACACGTCTTCAGAAATACCTTTCTTTATGATTTTCATTTTACTCTCCTTAAAAGGTTTTGTCAAGAATATTCAGGAAATTTTCTCTGATTAGTTCAGCGGCGTCTCGAATGAGAAGTTTATTTACCTGCTTCCGTTCGTCTTTTTCAAGCGTTTTAAGACAATCACCTTCCTCCTTTAAAACGTCTTGAACAAACATTCCTTGAAGTTTACCAAAGTCTTTGTTTGTGATTTCTTCTCCGTGTGAAAGAATATTCCTTAACCGATTTTCAGTAATTGACTGTGAAAGTTCTTCATAAATTTCTTTGACATTTTCAGCAAGCACCATTGGCTGTTTGTGAACTTTTGGTGATCGTTGTTTTTCTGAGAATTTAGGGTTTTTCTTTTTGAGCATAACCCGACTTCCGTTACCAAACACTTTTTCTTCAACAGGACGAATAACCAGCCCTTCAGAATAGTTATTTTCGAGTGGCGGAAGATTATATTCTTTATAAGTAGGGTCTTCAAAAACAGGATCAAGATCAATCATTTCTTTAAACGACCCACGATGAAGTTCAATTGCCGGTTTGAGGTTATAGTGTTTTACTATTGCCGCCATTTCATCAAACGGCAAAAACTCAAAATCCACAGCAACATCAATTACTCTGATATCAACGGATGGAGTATACCACACACCTTTTTGAATTCTTGATACAGGAAATTTCTTTACATCAGGATGTGGATAACTACCACCATAAAGTTCAAAGAAAACATTCAGTGTTTCTCCAAAATAATTCTGCATTCTCTTGATACGATCAATGAGAAATGCTTTCATATTAGAAAGATTTGAATGCAGTCCATAAAAATTTTCATCGTCTTCAATAAATGAAGTTCGCTTTGCAAACTTCACCTTTTCGGCATCGGCACATACTTGAAAATTAGATCCATGAAGTTTGTTTGTCGCAACCCAAACACCGCTGTTAAGACCTTGCTTTTCAATCTCTTGAATTGTCTTTACACGATAAGTGTTTTCAATGCTTGGATACTTCATGATCTGAAGTTCTTTTTCTTCCTTCGGAGGTGGAAGAACAACATCAGCAAGAATGGATTTCCCACAAACAATACATTTCGCATTTGTGGGATCGCCGTCAGTCATGACAAAATTGCAATCATGTATAATATGAACCATAAATTTTTCTCCTTATTCAACGTTGACGTATTTCATGCAAGTACGGAGAAGGTTATCGTAATCTCCTGACATTGCTTCATTTATGAACAAATCAATTTCATTATTAGGAACGCCATTGCGCTTCATTTCTTTGCGAACCTTTCCGATAATGTTAAATGCATTGCCGTTTTCTCCAATCAACTTCACAGAAATGTCATAATTGGGCTTCATTTTTTCTCCTTCATCAAAATTTTATGTTTACGCTCACTTTCAAGAACACAATACTATAAATTATCGCACTTGTAAATAAAAAAGAGGACAGAGATTCGTTTCTACCCTCTTTTCAAAAATCACAAAAAAGTTTTACGATTTAGGCTTTTCGTCCTGTAGAACCAAACCCACCTTTCCTGTTTGATGATTCTTTGTGTTTTTCAATTTCTTCTTCCGTTCCGCTACTGAAATACATATTTCGTATTGTATTTTCCCGAAGTTCTAGTTGTGCAACACGATCATGGTGTGAACACATAAACGGAACATTTGATGTATTATGAAGAAGTATCATGGTTTCATTCGTGTAATCAGAATCAATAGTACCCGGAGAATTGATAAGAGTCACCCCGTGTTTCAGAGAAAGACCGCTCCGAGGAATCATTTTGAACTGAAAACCATGCTCGATAATAAATCGCATTCCGGTAGGAATCAATGCCCGATGATTGGAGCGAAGAATAACAAACAGCGCCCCATCGCGATTTTCTACTGGCTGAAAATATTCATTGTTATCAGAATCGTACATTTTCACTTTATCAACATGATTTAAACAAACAGCAACATCAGCACAAGCGGATTCGGCGGTTTGGACTTCTGGAACAATGAATTCTGCATCACCGACAGGAACGACTTTGATGTTAATATGCATTGCTTCTCCTTTCATCAATTAATTCTTGCGTCCGCCGATATTATACTTCGGAACAAGTTCCCACTTATCTTTTTCTTTAAACGGAACGACCTTGACATAGGAATGCTTCAACTGATCCTGAATCTTGCCATCATCAACCAATTCTACAAGTCCCCAATCTTCAAGCATCTGGGCAATGGTGTTTCGTCGCATTGCATCTTCTTCAGAAAAGTTCACATCTTTTCCGTCAAGCAGCAACAGTTCCTTGAAATGAACAATATAAAACTTTCCACGCTTCTGGAGAATATGGCATGTCTGTGCAAGGCGCTTTGTCCCTTCCTTCATTGACGCAATACCAATTCGAGTGAGAGTTTCCTTGACAATCAGAAACGAATCGTCTTCAGGAAGAAAAATTTCAATTGCCTGATCAAACCACTGTTCGGTACTCATCTTAATTCTCTTCATGTTTTAACTTTTCCTCTTTCTTTTTTTGACAACATCAGCCCCGCCTTTGTCAGTCAAGGCTATGATTTTCGTATAATCCTCTTCTTTGATTAAATCAACAAACGATTTTGCATTTTCATACTTACATTGAAACGCCTCCATTAACAATTCAATTTTTTCGTCTTTTTTCCGTTTAGGCCAAGAATTTCTCCGTCTTGATTTAGGTATCACAGAATGAAGAAACAAAAAATGCTCTTTCTTGCCAATTTGAGGCATTTTGTTAATTTCATTAATTATAATGATATTCGCTTCACCTGTTAATGAAAAAAATCTATTCACAACAAATGGAGAGTACACTTTATTGAATTCTTCATTAAAATCAGGAAATTCTTTTGATGAAGAAATCATGTTTATATAGTCCCATATCGTCTTGCTATCGTTCTTTTGTTTATTCATCTTTTACTATATCTTCAATAGAAGAATCAATTATAACAGAATTCTCTTCAGAAAGGAAAGGATACAATTCATCTAATGATGAACTGACCTTATACGAAAGAATATTACCATGTTCAGATTTACGCATAAACGCATATATTATTGGAACCCCATATTGCCATTTGATATAATATAAATGTCCATTTCTTTTTTTAATGGTTTTCCCTTCCATGAGAGCCGAAAGAACAATGCAAAATCTTTTTGCTCTTTCCATATCAGTCCCTCATGTTACATTGAGCCATTATCTGTACAGTTAATGCAGACAAATTGAGTTCAGGATCAATTGCGAAGGCATGCTTGTATTGATAATCATTAATCGTCAAAATTGCTTGTGCAAGAGAATCGTCTTTAACAATTAGCGTTATATTCTTAAACAGAATAGAAAAGAAATCCTCGGGAGAAATAAACGTTTCTCCAATCCACTTCCTGGCTGTTTTGTAATCTTTTGCCTTTAGTGCTTTAATGTAATCAGTAATTTCAACGTTTTCTTGGTAAAAAATCTCTTCGTTGATTTCGCCTATTATCATTGCCGACTTCTGAAGTTGTTTCAGTGTCTTTCTATAATCAGGATAGTTTTTTTGAATCAGCAACGCAAGAGTTTTCTTGTCGTATTTGATTTTTTCAGAATCAAGAATCATCATACACCGATTCATGAATTGCATAGCCAAATCCGGTTTGTCTTTCGGTGCAATTTTGAAATCTACAACGTCAAGTCTTGACGATTTAAGCGGGTCAATAATTTTGTGAAGATAGTTACATGTGAAAATAAACCGACAAGAATTACTTGTCTGCTCAATTAGACCACGCAATGCTGCTTGTCCATTAGGACTTACATAATCAAATTCGTCTCCAATAAACACTCTTGCATTTCCAGTCAAAGACATTGAAGAGGCAAATGAATTGATCTTTGTCCGAACGTCTTCAACAGAGTTGTCTTTAGAACAGTTCATAAAAAGTACATCGGCTTTCAGTTCATTACACAATGCCTTTGCAACGGTGGTCTTACCCACCCCATGAGATCCAGCAAGCAACATATTATTAACTGATCCAGTATCACGCTGTTTAATGAAATACGCCTTTGTTTTTTTAGGAAGAATACATTCGTCCACCGTCTGTGGTCTGTATTTTTCCTCCCATAGCATATTTTTAAGGTCTTCGTTCAATTCAGCCATATTTATTCCTTAATCAAAATTGCTGTTTGTATTCAAAGCAACCCAATACTGAAGATTATCACCAAGAAAGTGAGAAAGTTTTTTAGACGAAATCCCTACGTTATACGATCCCGGAAAGAGATTCACAAGTTTGGACATTTCAATTACCACGTCAAAATCAGAAATTTCAAGATCAGCTTGAGCCTTGATACGGAAGTTATTCGAGTGCGAATTATCAATATCCGTTACAGTCAGAATAACCGCATTTTCATCAGGAGAAATAACCAACTGATTCAAAGACATTGTAGTTGCTGCTTTGATAATACTGGCTAACTGTGTTTCGGACAAATGAAAGTTGATTTCAGTAGGAGGCATAACAATATCTTTTTTTACTGTCTCCACTGCTTCAGGAACAGCGAACATATAACGAACAATTGTGTTTGAATCATCATAATTGATTAAACAGTGATTGTCTTCAAACTGGATATCTGCTCCATCAAACATCTTGATAACTTGAAGAAAATTAGGAAGATCATAAATTGCAAATTCTTGTGGAAAATTCTCTTCAACTTCTGCCCGACCAATAACCGTCTTTCCAGCATCAACAGTCCTGATAACATTTCCGGGTTCAATCAAAATACTCGGATTAATCATCGTGTAATTCTGCAAAATTTGCATGGTGTTTTTTGTCAGTCTCATTTTTTTCTCCTTTTCCTTTTCTTAGGCCCAACTTGTTTGAATGACCATTCATTAAACCCTTTCGAGACCCGTTTTAATTCATCGTTCATTATATCAGGTTTATCCTGATTTTCAACTAAAATCGTACCCAAAAACATTTCTATTTCTTGATATGCCTGCCAAGGTGTCTTAATTGTTTGAAAGTTCAATAATTCAAGTCTAGAATTTATTTCATATTGAACATATTGTCTCCGATCTGTCGGATATTTCAAATTTTTGCATTTTGAAATAGTAACAATAGGAGAATTCAAGACAACGTTCAAATTATATGCAAGATTATCTCCATTGTTTGTTTTTACAATATCAGTAATTATTTGTTCTATTGCATCACTTTTATTTCGTTTGTCAATCGGCCAGAAATACCTACTTATTTTATATCCCTTTTCATCACAATATTTTTGGATTTTGTAAGGATCGCAAATATATTGATCTCCTATTTTCATAATTGGATACATCTTTCCACAAAAACACAATATATCAGAAACAATTCTTTCACTTATTGATCCTTTGCCTTCATTTCTAAAATATTTCATTGAATGAAAATCGTCCATCAATACAAGTGATTTATCAAATAAATCACCAGAAACATTAGCATGGCCAACAATTTCCATTTTTCTGATAAAAATTGGTTCGTCTGAATACGCAACAGAATCATAATAATCATGGAATTTACTTATCAACTTCATATTATCTATCAATTTCAATATATTTTGAAAATCCGTTATTTTTTTCTGCTACTATATGACGATCAAAGAAAGAGTCAACTCCTTCTCTGTGAGATATAACGAAGAAAGAAACCTCTTTTTCATATTCAGAAATAATCTCCAAGAAATTTTCAATGCCGTTTGCATCCATCGCAGAATCAAGAATTTCGTCAAAAAATAACAGGTTTACCGATGCAGAATTTTTTCTTTTAGCAATTTCTCTCCAGGTGAACATAAGAGAAAGGTCAATTCGTAAACGTTCTCCTTCAGAAAAATTACCGTATTGAAACGAATCATAATTCCGTGCTTTACAAGATTCATTAAAATTTTCGTCAAAATTGAACAAAATATTAAAGTTGAATTTCTCCAAATATTCGTTGATTGTCTTGTTAATCAACGGAAGATAAAAATTAATGATCCTTGTTTTTGCCCCAGAATCTTTCAGAATAAACAATCCCTGTTTCATAATGTTTTGTTTAGTGTACAGAGATTTAACTTCCGCGTCAATACTTTTTACGTCATTTTTCAGTGCTTCAAGTTCATCGTAACTAATAATTTCATTTGTTTCTTCTTTTATGTCTTTCACATCTCTTTTTAAGATAACCAAATGATCTTTTTGAGAGGATAACTGGTACTCTAATTTTGTAATCTCTTGCTCAATCCGCGCATTCTCTTTTTCTTTGTTCTTTTCTGCTTTTATTTGATTGTCAATATTCAAAATTCGAGAATTTAACTCTTCCAAAGCAGCAAGATATTTTTCTCTTGCTGCAATAAGAATTTTTAGGTGTTTGTCTTTGTGGTTTTCATCCAATTCTTTGTTGCACGTTGGGCATTTATCATTATGTTCATAAAATTCAATTTCTTTTTTTGCTCTTGAAAGATTGCTTTCTATTTTATAAAGGAATCCTTCAAGTTCTTTCTTTGAACGAGAAAGAGATTTATAGTCTTGGACTTCTTTCAAAGAAAGTTTATTGAAACTTATTTGTTCAGATATATCAAAAATTTTTTGCTCTGTTTCTTCAATACCATTTTTTCTAATTCTTAATCTTTCTTCTTTTGACCTAGCTGAACATTTATATTTTTCAAAAAGAATTTTATATTGTTTTTTCGTGAACTCCTTTTTATTCTCCTGTAAATTCATTTCAATTTCATTATCTTTCAAACGTTGTTTCAACAATTCATTCATCTTTGAAAAGATTGAAATGTTCAAAATGTCTTCAATGATTTCCCTTCTATGCGCAGAAGGTAACTTCATAAACGGAATATAATTAGACGATCCAAGAACAACAATTTGGGTAAACGTCTTGTAATTCAGATTAAGAATTTCCGTTTCAAGAAGCCGTTGATATTCTTTTGAGGAAGCCTCTTGCTGAAGGAGAACTCCATTAGTATAGATTTCAAAAATATTAGGAGAAATACCACGAATGACTTTATATTGATTTGTTTTGATTGAAAAATCAATTTCAACCAAAAGATCAGATTTATTGATATTGTTTATCAATCCGCCTTTCTTGATATCTCTAAATGCTTTTCCGAAAAGACCAAAACAAATAGCAGTAATGAGGGTTGACTTACCATGTCCGTTTATTCCAGTAATAATGGTTTTTTGTGCTTTTTCAATGTCAATTACAGTTGGAACGTTACCAAACGAGAATAAATTTTTGAATTTTACTTTCTGTATTTTAATCATTTGATTTCTTGAGCTTGGTTATATAGTTCGCCCATAAGCATTTTTAGGTCATAAGCATTTTCTAATTCAGATTCATCAATGTATTCAGTCAAAAATTCAAGAGTGTCTTTTTTTATGAATTCGTGAATTTGTTCATCTTCTACAATATTAACATTTTCAATCACATTAAGCAAGTGAGGATTTGAGTCTTTGATTTTTTTCAAGAAAAGATCAAATTCGTATCCATTATTTTTCTGATCAACATAAACTTTCAGGATTTTATTAGAAAAATCAGTCTCTTCCAGTATTTTGATAGAACTCTTTCCGTCATAAAACACCTTTTCAAAAATTGTTTCATGGTTTTCAAGAAAGGTTATCTTGTCTGTCTCTGTATCATAAAGGGCAATCCGCTTTAGATCATCATAATCATTCCACGACAATTCATAAGGACTTCCGACGTAAATTATTTTGCTATGATTACTTGGTATGTGGAAATGACCCGAAAAGGTACGTTTGAATTTATCAAATAAAGAGGGGGCAAGACCTGACTGATTAATAACATTTTTCATCATATAAAAGCCGGATATATCAAAATGACCACAACACACATCAGCCAAAGAATTATTAATCATTGAAAGACATTTTTCTTGATTATCAGGACAAATCCAAGGAACCATCAAAAATTTAGATGAATCAATTGAAATTTCTTCCGGAGCGTCATAAATATTGAATTCAGTCCATCCTAAAAGTTCTCTAACTGCATTTATTTCAAGAGAGCTTTTATAATACGAATCATGATTGCCAACAATAATATGAATATTGAAGCCGGATTCTTGTAAAATTTCAGTAAAAAATTTATGAGTCTTTTTGAGAGTTTTGTAATTTATTGCTCTTCTAATATCGTAAACGTCGCCCAAATGAATAAAATCAGTAACATTGTTTTCTTTGAGAACTGGAATAATTTCTCTGAAAAAACCTTCCTGATACTGAAGAAAGAAATCATTTGAATTTGACACACCAAAATGAGTATCTCCGATTATCGCAACGATAGCCATTTTTACCCCAGGAAATCATCAAAAACAGAAATAATTCTCTGCTTTTCTTTTTGTTTAATTGTTGGTTGCACAAATTCAATCAATTGGTTATTTTCTGCAAGCAAAGAGTGTATTGATTCAATAAACTGCCTAGAATCAACAGGGATATCTGTATTACCGTCAAAATGTTGATCCATCAATTCACTGATTTGATCATCATCAGAAAGGACGCGAAGAAATTTTTCTCGATGTCGGGCTTCTATCTTGATTCTTCGCACAAAAGCATGGAAAGCAACTTGGGTAAAGTATCCAAATGCGTTCGTTGAAATCTCTGGTTTAAAATTAATCGCCGCTTTGACACAGTTCTCAACAGCGTCTTCAATCATTTCTTCTTTGAACGTGTACCCTATAAAATTGGTTTTATTCGCTAAATTATAACAAATATCAAGAATACACTGACCAATATATTCCCCGCCTTTAAATTTATTCAAAGAAAGATTTTGATTTGTTTCTTTTTCTTTGATATACGCGGAAAGAGTCTCCGTCAATAGTTTGTTGTCAACATAATGATTTTTCTTGGATGATTTTTTCATTTAATTTGGCTGTCGGAGCCTCGCGACTTTAGTCATGAGAGGAGACAGCCATCCTCCTTTCAATTAATAAAATTTTCCTTGTTTCTAGTAAATTTAATTTATTACAATTAACACTGTTCAACGGCTCAGCCGGTGATGGCGTTCAGCGCACGGGTGCATTGATGGCTGGTAATAGCCTTGGCCGTTGTAGCCACAGCAGAAGCAAGGCGGCTCATTCATCGCTCCACGTTCAAACAGCATGTCCTCAAGTTTGGTGATCCGGTCCGCCGCCGAACAAGTCGGTAAAGCGGACCATTCACCAACATGCAGCTTTCCGCATCGCGGGCACGTCTCGTCGCCAACCTTAACTTCCATTCCGCATCCACATTTCATGGCCGCTTACCTCTATCGTTATGATTGAATCAACCCACTACGTTCATATTCTTTTTGCATCGAATCAAAAGCAGGGTGCATCCATGTATACCACCACAAAGCTTTTGTTGCCCTCGTTGGCGGATAGCTCTGCCTATTATTATTTTGCGTTGCTGTCTGCCCTGGAATGTGTACTTGTTTACACACAGCGCAATGGTAAACATGCGGGGCGTCACTATTGCACCTTGGGCAAAAACCACACAACAATCGCCAACGCCCAAAAAAGCGGTCTATCCTGTTTTGAGGATTAAAAACTAAACTCATAGCCAGTCACTCCAGCGGACGGGAATTAAACGCGGTGCTTCGAGCCGCTGTCATCGGCCCGCCGCTGAGTTTGGTCGTTGTGTATTTTAGTTCCGTCCAATAATCTAACATCAAAATAACCAATACTCAATGTTGACATGTATGATTATCTCTCCAAAGTATATATTCTCGTACATTCCAGAATCCTAATTGTTCTCCTTGTATATTGTGATTATTTATCTTCTGAATATCAAAACTTGCTGTTTCTACAACTAATTTAGATATAGGAAGTATTTTGTAAACGTCTCGTTAGAGGTAATTGGTATCTTCCACCCCGGCATTATCGGGGCAGTCGGACCAGCGGCAGTGCCCGTACTCTACATCCCTGCCGCAATGATGGCAACAAGGGCGGATGTTAGCTTGTGCCGGAAGGGGCGAGCTTTTACAAGCACATCACTAAAGTGACGTGTTGTTTACTTTATCTTTCGTGAATGAATTTTATAGTTAAACCCTTCATTTTTATAATATTTCCACCTTTCTAAAAAATGATGAAACACATAATTTGTTTTTTCGTTCCCATGTCTAGTGGTATATGAAATCTTATCAACTATGTCATAAAGTACCACTCTGTCTTTATTTTCGTTTTTTCTTAGCCCACGGCCAATTGATTGTAAAACTTTGATTTTTGACTTTGACGGACTTGCAAAAATAACGTTGTGGATATTTTTTATTGAAACGCCGGTTGACGTTGTTCCGTATGATGCCACTAGAATAATGTTATCATTCTTTTCCATCAAGGCCCTGTACTCTTCTCTTGTCTCTGCTTTCACGCTCCCGTCAATAAAATACACCTTTTTATCAATTTTGCGATTTTCTATTTCAAATTTTATTCTATTGTAAATCACTTTTCCATGTTTGTCAACTAAATTAAACAATATAAGAGAATTATTTTTCAAAGACAAAGACAATGCTACAAGATTATTCATCCTATCTTCATGAGAAACAATATGGTCAATTTCCGTTGTATATCCTATTGCAGCGACAGATTTTTTATTTTTGCCTTTCTTCGCGGCAGTAATTTTTTTCCTTAATTCAATTGCACTTTCTTCTGTATACTCGAAAACGATGAAGTTTATCATTAATTGAGAGATAAATCCTTTATCCATCAATTCCTTTGTTTCAATTACTTTCTTTTCTGCTCCAAAATGACCGAGGATAACAAGTTTATGACATTTTGTGTCTTGAAGGGTACCAGTAAACCCATAGCGAATATAAGCATTAGAAGATGATTCCATGATACTGGACAACTCTTTTGATGCTGCTCCATGAACTTCATCAACAATTACCATATCAAAACGCTGAAAATATTGCTTTTTCATATTTTGCATGGACTGCCACGTTGAAATAATAACAGGCTTGTTGGTGTTCTTTTCTTGCCCGCTATAAATTTTATGACAATGTTTTTCTGTATTGAAACCATTTTTTGTTGAATAATCTTGAAAATCAGAATACATCTGAAGAACCAAAGAAACAGTAGGAACGACTAGAAGGATATTCATTGACGGGCTCTGATTAAGATACCAGCGAATCAATGAATAGATGATAAGAGACTTTCCGGAAGATGTTGGGGATACAACAGTTGAACGAGGATTGTTTATGCAATAAAGGATTGCTTCCTCTTGATACAAATAAGGTTTAATGTCTTCATTTTTTGACTGAGGAGACAAATCTCCTAGAAACGCCTTAAAATCGCCTATATTGCATTTCTTATCAGACGCATATAGAGACTCGTCATAAGAAATAATCTTTAACTGGCGCGATCCTGCGAACTCCTCCAGCTTAAAAAATAGCCCTGTGTACAAAGTTTGATTGGCAAGGTTAAAAAGACGTTTTTTCCCGTCCCAAACTTTGTGTTTGTAAAGCGGCATGAATTTTGCTCCGGGAACGTCAAAAGTAAAATATTCATGAATCTCCCGAAGTATCCCTTCATCCGCTGCAATTTGCATGTATGTCGCATTTAATATTGCAACATGAATTTCATCAGAATTCACTCTTTCTCCTTTCATTTTGCTTAATGCTTAATGATTAATGCTTGGAATTACCACTTCTCCTTGAAGTTCATTTTTCATCTTTTTAAATTCTTCAATATGGTGTTCTTCCTCTTCAATGATATGTTTTAAAAGTTTTTTTACATGAGGATTTGTCGCTTCTAACATTAATTTTGAATACAATTTGACTGCTTTTTCCTCTTCAGCAATACCGATATCCATTGCTTTAATGTTAGGACAAGTTTCTTCAATGATTTCTTTATAGGTTTTCATACGTTCATCCCGTTTAAAAAGGCTAGTGCTTTAATTGCGTTTGTAATGTGGAAACTCCGCCGATTTATTTCTTCAATCGTCTTTTGAATAAATTCAACTTCCTGTTTAACAACATGAATTTTTACATCAATTTCCTGTATCTGTTCATCAGCTTCAACAAACATAGGAACTTCATGTTTCATCAATTTAAGATGAAATGCCCCATCTTTAACATACGTTTCATCGCTTGCTTTACCAGTATAATAAAGCCACTTTTCTTTCATGAGAATTTTTTTCTTCAATTCAAACGCAAATATTTTGTCTTTTCGTTGATATAACTTTTTGAGCCATTTATTATGGATTTTTGGGGTTCGCAATGCTTCAACATCAAGTTGCGACCTGTCAATTTCAAGGTCTTTTTCTGCTTCGCTTGTTAATTCATGAAGACTCATCCATCCTCCTAAATCGTCGTGTCTTTTT
>Ga0334889_1000406_pt1 | contig 69182 bp, 72 predicted proteins | sample GraSluR1_MG_2_FD_207222 | JGI IMG/M metagenome (GOLD analysis project Ga0334889, IMG submission 207222) | Sludge microbial communities from methane-producing bioreactor in Wageningen University, Netherlands - Granular Sludge_8_08-R1 | ecosystem: Engineered > Bioreactor > Anaerobic > Unclassified...
CCACTAAAATCACATGTCATATTCAACCATGAAAGAACCATTTTGACTGTATAACAATAGAACCAAACATTGATATTTATAAAATTTAGCAAAAATAATTAATGATATATATGATTTTCTTCTGGAATACGAAAATAACATTCTCCAATAGAATCGCAAATTATTGTACTTCTTCCCTTTGCCTCAACAGCTTCTAATCCATTAAAATATATTTTTCCATTATATCCTGGCCTAAAATTTAAAGAGTAATTACCAGCATAAGGAAAATCATTTTTAATACTTCTTATAGTTCTGTCTAATTGATCTTTGTTTTCACAAACAATCGCTAACAATGCGTTTTTAACAGGATTTTGAGGTCCTGAAAGACTTTCTGCCAAACTGCTACTTATTTTTTCCATTAAACTTGATTTCATAACTACTATTAAGTAGTTAATGTTTATAAATTTATCTTTAAAAAAACAAATTTGCATCATAATTAAAACAAAATTTTATAAAAAGAATTTAATTAAACTTCATAACCTTGTTTATTGGCCCCATAGCATAGCCTGGATAGTGCTTCCGGTTTCGGCCCGGATTGCGGGAGTTCGAATCTCTCTGGGGTCGGTTTTTAAGCGGGTATATAGATTTAATTGATTTAGTTTTTGATAAAATCAATAATTCATTAAAACAGGATAAAATTTGGGGATGAAATAGCTATTCTTCCAATTGTTCATATTTTTTTATTAAAATTATTTTTAGGAGAAATTATTTTAGAATACGATATTGATAATTTAATTGATAAATTTGAAAAAATACTTATTTTAGAGAAATAAAGTGACAATTTGGAAAAATTAGTTAAAATTGAAAAAGGCCCTTTTTTTCAATTTTTTCGTTAAGTTTATAAATATAGAAGCTGTGGTAATAACTAGGCTATGACAAAATAAAATTTTAATAAAATTGTTTTCGATTGGTTGAAGTTGATTTATGACAAATGAAGATTCAAGAAATATGTTCGATCACCTCAGGGTTGGTATTAAGTAGAAAGAAAGCAGAGAATAATCTAAATCCTTCTAAGATATATAAATTATTAACTATTAAAAGTTTTGAAAATGATTTTTCTATTAATCATAATGAATTAGAAGATTTTTCAGCTGAAAGTGATATTGATAATAAATATATAACAAAAAAAGGAGATATTATTGTGAGACTAACTTTTCCTTATACAGCAGTATATATTGATAGCCTAGAAGAAGGTTTGTTAATTTCATCTAATTTCTTGGTTCTTAGGAATATTTTAAATAAATTTTTACCTGAATATTTGACTATTGTTTTAAATTCTGAAAATTTTCAAAAGAAATTAGCTCAAATATCAACAGGGACAAAGATTCCTGTTATTAAAGTCTCTTCATTTAATGAAATTGAATTTGGATCAATTTGTCCTATTGAAATTCAATCAAAAATAATTGGAGTTTACAAGGAACACTTAAATGAATTAAATTTATTAGAACAATTAACTAGTCAAAAGAAAACATTAATTAAAACTTTATTAAATAAATATATAGAATAAAAACAAAAAATGGAAACAAAAAAAGAAACAATTTCAAACACTTTATGGAAAGCATGTGATACTTTTAGAGGAAAGATTGACTCTTCAATTTACAAAGATTATGTTTTGGTAATGTTATTTGTAAAATACTTATCAGATACATATAAAGAACATTTAGAGATTTATTCAGAAAAATATGACCAAGATCAAACAAGAATTGAAAGGGCTCTTGCAAGAGATAGATTTATTTTAGATGACAAATCAACTTTTGATTATATTTATTCAAAAAGAAATGAATCCAATGTTGGAGAAATTATCAATACGGCATTAGAAAAAATAGAAGAAGATAATAAATTAAAATTAAGAGGTGTTTTTAGAAACATTGATTTTAATTCAGAAATGGTTTTAGGTCAAGTAAAAGATAGAAATGCTATGCTTAGACATTTACTTGAAGATTTTAAAACTTTAAATTTATCTCCAAGTGTTATTGGTGATGCAGATGTTATTGGTGATGCCTATGAATATATGATAGGTCAATTTGCATCAGATGCTGGAAAGAAGGGGGGTGAGTTTTTCACGCCAGCAAAAGTTTCTAAATTAGTTTCCATGTTAGTTGAACCAAAAGAAAATGATAGAATTTACGACCCTACTTGCGGCTCAGGTTCATTATTGTTAAAAACAGCTCAAAGAGTTCAAAATAAAAAAGTAGCAATTTATGGTCAGGAAAGAAATGGTCAAACACAATCACTTGCTAGAATGAATATGTTTTTACATAAATTTGATGATGCAAAAATTGAGTGGGGTGATACTTTGGCAAATCCACTACATTTAGAAAATGATAAGTTGATGAAATTTCAAGTAATTGTTGCAAATCCGCCTTTTAGTTTAGATAAATGGGCTATGGGATTTTCAAATACTGATTCTGAGAAAGATTTTGTTATGGATAGTTCTCTTGACCCATATAGAAGATTTGAATGGGGAGTTCCTCCTAAGTCAAAAGGAGATTATGCCTTTGTTCAACATATGTTATATTCGCTTAGTGAAAATGGAAGGATGGCTGTTGTTTTACCTCATGGAGTTCTATTTAGAGGAGCACAAGAAGGTAAGATTAGAAAACAAATAATTGATTTAAATTTACTTGATGCTGTAATTGGACTTCCTGCTAATTTGTTTTTTGGAACTAGTATTCCTGCTTGTGTATTAGTGTTTAAAAAAAATAGGACAAGAAAAGATATTTTATTTATTGATGGTTCAGGAGAAGGAAATTTTGAGAAAGGAAAAAATCAAAATGTGTTAAGAGATAGTGATATTGAGAAGATATATGAAACATATAAAAGATATGAAACAGAAGATAAATATTCATATGTTGCTAATATTGATGAAATCAAAGAAAATGATTATAATTTGAATATTCCTCGTTATGTAGATACATTTGAAGAAGAAGAGATTATTGATTTGGATTTGGTAAAAGAAAATATTGTTAAATTGAAAGCTGAAATTGTTGAAGTTGAGAAAAAACAAGATGAATACTTGAAGGAGTTGGGATTGTAAAAGAGGTTTGAAAAGAATGGAATTTAAAGAATGTTTTATTATTGAATTGTTTTTTACTCAAACCATATTGTTGACTTCAACAAAAAGGTTCAGGAGGTATTTAAATGGTAGAGAAAATTAAAAATAAAATTTTAGTAAAAGGAATTGAAATTTCAATAATGAAAGTTAAAGATAATGATTTTATTTCTCTAACAGATATGCTTAAAGCAAAAGATGGAGATTTTTTTATTTCTGATTGGCTTAGAAATAGAAATACTGTTGAATTCTTAGGAATTTGGGAAAGAATTCACAATCCTAATTTTAATTATGGCGAATTTGCCACAATTAAAAGTCAAGCGGGTTTAAATAATTATAAAATTAGTGTTAAAGAATGGGTTGAGAAAACAAATGCAATAGGATTAAAGGCTACAGCTGGAAGATATGGAGGAACTTATGCCCATAAAGATTTAGCTTTTGAATTTGGAATGTGGATTAGTGCAGAATTTAAAATATACTTAATTAAAGAATTTCAAAGATTAAAAGAAATTGAAATGCAAAATCAAGATTGGAATATTAAAAGAACTTTAACTAAAATCAATTATAAAATTCATACTGATGCAATTAAAACTCATTTAATTCCAAATACTATTAAAAATCCAAATTTAGTTTATGCAACTGAGGCAGATATTTTAAATTTAGCTTTATTTGGAATGACTGCAAAAGAGTGGAAAGGAAATAATCCAAAATTAGAGGGTAATATTAGAGATTATGCAAATGTTAGTCAATTAGTTTGTTTAACTAATCTTGAAAATTTAAATTCAATTTTTATTAAAAATGGTTTAAGTAAAGAAGATAGATTAATTGAGATAAATAAAATTGCTATTGAGCAAATGACACTCTTAGTTTCAAATAATAATATTGGGAGGTTGGAGAGAGAATGAAATTATTTAATATCTATCATTTCGTTGATATCAACAAAATGATCCATGAATTTGAAAAAGTGCCACAACTTGTGGGACAAATATTTTACAAGTTCAATTTAATTGAAAGAGTGGTGTTAAAATGAACCAAGAAATAAAACAAAGACTTGAAATGATTCAAAAAGGAGAAGTTCCAGAAGGTTACAAACAAACTAAAATTGGAATAATTCCAAATGATTGGAAAGTAGAAAAATTTGGGAATGTTTGTAAAGATAAAGGACAGTATGGTGCTGGAGAATCTGCATTGCCATACTCAAAAGATTTACCTACTTATCTTAGAATTACAGATATTGATGAAAATGGAAGAATTATTAAAAATAATTTAATGTCTGTAAAATTAGAAGATAAAAAAAAATATTTATTAAAAGAAAATGACTTATTATTTGCTAGAACTGGTGGAACAACAGGGAAAACATATTTATACTCTAAAAATGATGGAGATTTATATTTTGCAGGTTTTTTAATTAGATTTAAAATAAATCATGATGTAACTAATCCTTATTTCATTAAACTATATACTGAAACTTATCAATATGATAAATGGGTCAAAATAATGTCTATGAGAGGTGGTCAACCAGGAATTAATTCTGAGGAGTATTCTTCTATGAGGTTACCAACTCCATCTTTACCTGAACAAACCGTCATAGCAGAAATCCTTTCAAACCAAGACAATTTAATTGAATTAAAAGAAAAATTACTTGAAGAGAAAAAGAATTTAAAGAAATCACTAATGCAAAATCTATTGAGTGGAAAAGTTAGATTTAAAGAGTTTAATGATGAATGGAAAGAAGTTAAGTTGAAGAAGTTATTAAAAGAGATTTTAAATAGAAATAAAGAAAATCAAGTAAAAAGAGTTTTAAGTGTAACTAATAAAAAAGGTTTTGTAAATCAAGATGAATATTTTGGAAAAGAAATTGCAAGTAAAGATATATCAAATTATAAAATTGTTTCAAGAGGTGAATTTGCATATAATCCTTCAAGAATTAATGTGGGGTCAATAGATTTATTAACTTCATTTGAAAATGGAATATTAAGTCCAATGTATGTTATATTTAAAACAAAAGATAACTTAAATCCAATTTATTTTAGGTATTGGTTAGATACACATCAGTTTAAAGGAAGAATTGAAAGTTTTGTAGCTGGAAGTGTTAGAGATAGTTTAGCATTTAAAGATATGTCAATGATGAAAATACTCCTACCCTCCTTACCTGAACAAGAAAAAATAGCAAATACACTTCAAAATCAAGATAAAGAAATCTCCTTACTTCAAGAAGAGATTAATCAATTAAAATTACAAAAAAAATCATTAATGCAACTTCTTCTAACTGGAATAGTTAGGGTATCACAAAATGTGATACCTTCTAAGGTCATAAATTGCGGTCTTAAAATGGAGGTAGAACAATGATAGAAGAGATTAAGTTGTTTTTAGAAGTTTTAGGAGGATTAGGATTTGGATTATCATTATATTTAATTTATAAAATTAATATTGTAAATCAAAATGTTAACAAAATAAATCTTAATAATAATCAAAAAAATATCATTAATATTGGAAGTAATCCTATTGAATTAAAAAAGGATTTAGAAAAAGAAATTAAAATGTCCAAATCCAAGGGAAATAAAGATGTGATTGAAGAGATAGAAGATCTGATTCTTGAAAAATCTCATAATTATTTGAGAAAATCAATTCTAAAATTAATTCCTTTAATTAAAGATAAACAAACTAAAATATATCTTGAAAATGAGTTATATGGTCACACAAAAGAAACAGATAAAAAATTTGATCTGTCTTATAGAGATATAAAAGGAATTGGTTTAATGAAAACTAAATTTGGACCTATAAAAGAAATCGAGATCCCAATATTTTTTACTAATTCAATAGAAGAAATTGAATCATTAGTTAATAAAGAAAATGATGAATTCTATGTAATGTATAGGCTTCCTGAAGAAATAAGAAGTAAATTTAATATTCCTACCATCGAAGTAAGGCTAAAAATATACAAAACTAGTTTAAAAATAATGATGTCAGAAGTTGAAAGAAATATTAAAAATATTTTACTGGAGGTAGAACAATGAATTTGACATCTCAAATTGTGACTTCAAATAACTGGTCACAAATTGCGACTACCTCAAAAGGAGGTTTGTTGAAATGAATAATAATATTATTGAAGTAATAAAACCTAAAATCCATACTCTAAGAGGAGTTCAAGTAATTTTAGATAGGGATTTATCAGACTTTTATGAAACTGAAACAAGATCTTTAAAACAGGCAATTAAAAGAAATATTGAAAGATTTCCAGAGGATTTTATGTTTCAATTAACCGAAAATGAAGTAGACATTATGGTATCACAATCTGTGATACCTTCAAAACAACATCTAGGTGGTAGTTTGCCTTATGCCTTTACTGAACAAGGAGTTGCAAATATTTCAAGTATTTTAACATCTAAAAGAGCTATTGAAGTAAATATTCAGATTATGAGAGCATTTATTCAAATGAGACAATTCCTTTTAACAAATAAAGATACATTCCAAAGATTAAACATAATTGAAACAAAATTATTAGAACATGATAACAATTTCAATAAAATATTCAATCTCTTAGAAACAAATGAACCTAAAACAGGAATTTTCTTCAATAATCAATTCTTTGACTCATACATCTTCATAACAGATTTAATTAGAAAAGCAAAAAATGAAATAAAATTAATTGATAATTATATTGATGAAAGAACTCTTAATTTATTTAAGAAGAAAGAAAATCAAGTAAAAGTTACAATTTATACTAAAAATATAACAAAAGAATTAAGAGAAGATATAAATAAATTTAACAAACAATATAACAATCTTCAAATAAAAGAATTTAAAGACTCACACGATAGGTTTTTAATAATAGATGATGAAGTTTATCATATAGGTGCATCTTTAAAAGATATTGGGAAAAAATGGACAGCTTTTTCAAAATTAGAAGATTTTACAGAAGAAATTAAAAGGAGGTTAAACTAAAATGATATATCAAAAAATGCCAAGTCCAAGTAAATATAATGAAGAAAACTCTTCTCAAATTCCAGCATTAGAATTATTAGAAAAATTAGGTTACAATATTCTAAAACCAGAAGATGCAGAAATTATGAGAGGAAGTTTATATAATGTAATATTAAAACCAGTTTTAAAACAACAATTAGAAAAATTAAACTCCTATACTTACAAAAAAGAAACTTTTAAATTTTCAGAAAAAAACATTAATCAGGCTATTGATGGTTTAGATGAACCATTAACAAATGGTCTAGTTAAAACAAATGAAAAAATATATGATTATTTAATGCTAGGAAAATCCTACCAAGAAATTTTACCTGATAAAACAAAAAGATCTTTTAATTTAAATTATATTGATTTTGAAAACCCTCAAAATAATGTATTTCATGCAGTTCCTGAATTTGCTGTTGAAAGACAAAATTCTAATAAAACAGCTCGGCCAGATATAGTTTTATTTGTAAATGGAATTCCACTTGGAGTAATAGAATGTAAAAGAGTCTCAGAAGATATAAAACAAGGAATATCTCAAATGATTAGAAACCAAGGAAAAGATTATATTCCTCAATTATTCAAATTTACTCAAATTTTAGTTTCTACAAATAAGAATGATACAAAATATGCAACAGCTTCAACTCCTGAAAAATTCTGGTCACATTGGAGAGAAGAAGATGAGAAATTTTTACAAACTCAAATTTCTAAACATATAACAACTAGAAAACCAACAATTCAAGATGAGAATTTAATTTCTTTATTTGAACCAAAGAGATTTTTTGAACTTATTAAATATTTTATTGTTTTTGATAAAGATATTAAAAAAATAGCCAGATATCAACAATATTTTGCAATAAAAGAGACAATTAAAACAATAAATGAAAGAGATGAAATTGGAAATAGACAATCCGGTGTAATTTGGCACACACAAGGTTCTGGGAAATCATTAACTATGGTTATGTTTGCAAAATATATTTTATCAAAGATTTCAGCAAAACATCCAAAAGTAATTGTAGTAACAGATAGGATTGATTTGGATAAACAAATTCACTCTACATTTAATCATACTAGATTAAAGGCAAGTAGGGCTACAACAGGAGAGAAATTAATAGAATTAATAAAAGATAATAATGCAGATATTGTAACTACAATTATTAATAAATTTGAAAAATCTTTTAAGAAAAAATCTGTTGATAATTCAAAAGATATTTTTATTTTAATCGATGAAAGTCACAGAACCCAATATGGGGAATTTCATATAAAGATGAAAAACACATTTCCAAATGCTTGTTATTTAGGTTTTACAGGAACTCCTTTGTTAAAAAGGGAAAAAAATACCCTAATTAAATTTGGTAAATTGATCCATAAATATACAATTAATGATGCTGTTGAAGATAAGGCTATTGTTCCTTTATTATATGAAGGTAGAATGATTGATCAAACTGTAAATAAGAAGGCAATAGATTTAAGATTAGATATTATTACACGAAATATAACTCCTGAACAAAAAAGAGATGTTAAACAAAAATGGGCCAAATTTGAGAAAATTGCATCTTCAAATCAAAGAATTAATCTTATTGCATTTGATATAACCTCTGATTTTTTAACAAGAAAAGAAAATCATGGTATTTATTTCAAAGGAATGCTCGCAACTAACTCTAAAATTGATGCAATCAGATATAAAGAGGCATTTGATGAATTAAAAGAGTTAGATACACAAGTTATAATCTCTGGTCCTGATGAAAGAGAAGACCACGAGGAAGTTGATAATGAAACTAAGAGTAAAATCTTAAAATTCTGGCAAACTATGATGAGTAAATATGGAACAGAAGAAAGTTATTTAGATACTATTAAAAATGAGTTTGTTTATGGCGATTCAATAGATATTCTTATTGTAGTTGATAAACTTCTAACTGGTTTTGATGCTCCAAGAGCTTCTATTTTATATATTGATAAAGAACTAAAAGAACACAATCTTCTTCAAGCAATAGCAAGAGTAAACAGATTATTTGATAATAAAGAATATGGATTTATTGTAGATTATAGAGGATTACTTCAAAGACTAGATGAGGCTATGGATTTATATTCAGGTGCAGGTTTAGAAAATTTTGACCCAGGTGATATTAAAGGTGCTGTTTTAGATATTATTAAAGTTATTGGAGATCTAAGAGAATCACACACAAATCTATTAAATATATTCATATCAATAAAAAATAAATCTGATATTGAAGAATATGAAATATTACTTGAAAAACAAGAAACAAGAGAATTTTTTTATGAGATATTAGCATCATTTAGTAAAAATTTATCTATTGCAAGAGAGAGTGAAAAAATTTATAATGCAATAGATGAAAAAGAAATGCAAAAATTTAAACAAGACTTAAATTTCTTTGTTGAACTTAGAAAATCAGTTAAAATTAGATATTCAGATAATATAAATTACAAAGAATATGAACCACAAATGAGAAATTTAATGGATAATTACATAGTTGCAGAAGAAGTTATCAAAATAACAAAACCTGTGGATATTATGGATAAGAAAAACTTTACAGAAGAACTTGAAAGATTAGGATCAAAAAGAGCAAAAGCAGATGCAATTAGAACAAGAATAACTAGGAGTATTTCACAAAATTTTGAAGAAAATCCCGCATATTATGAGAAATTTTCTAAATTAGTAGATAATGTAATTCAAGATTATAAAAATAAAAGAATCTCTGAATCTGATTACTTTGATAGAATGGAAGATATTATGAAAAAATATCAATCTGGACAAACTGACACTAAATATCCAAATTCAATTAAAAATGATATAATTTCTCAAAGTTATTATGGAATTCTTAAAAATATAATTTTTCAAATTAATCAATATTTTGAAGATAATGAATCTATTGCTGATATTTCGATAAAAATTAAAAATATAATTGATAAAAATATTAAAATTGATTTTCAAAATAATATTGACATTATGAACAAAATAGCCCAAGAGATTGAGGATTTATTATTTGATTATAAAGAAGATAAAAAATTAAATTTAGATTATGAAAATATTGATAAAATTATTGAAACAATTCAATCAATGATAATTAAAAGATTTGCAAAATGAAAGAAGATAGTATAAACCTAGAAATTGATGGTATAGAATTTACTTTGATTAGAAAAGATGTTAAAAATATTAATATAAATGTCAAACCAGATTTAACTATTCTTGTTTCAGCACCTTCTAAACTTCAAGAAGAAAAAGTTAAAGAATTTGTATTAAAAAAAAGAAAATGGATTAAAAAAAATATTAATTATTTTAAAAAAAATAGACCAACTCCTAAAACGAAAAAAGAATATATTTCTGGTGAGACTTTTAGATATTTGGGAAAACAATATAGATTAAAAGTTATAGAAGATGAAAATGAAGAAGGTGTAAAATATTTTAGAGGATTTATTTATTTAAACATAAAAAATAAAAATGATATTAAAAGTAAAGAGGATTTAATAAAAGATTGGTATCATGTGCGAGAAGAAATTTTATTTAATCAATCATTAAATAGAATGTATAAATTAATTAAGAAGTATGATATTGAAAAACCAACAATAAAACCTAGAAAGTTAAAATCAAGATGGGGTTCTTGTAATAAATCAAAAAATGAAATTTTATTGAATTCAGATTTAATTGAAGCTCCAAAATTTGCTATTGATTATGTTGTATTACATGAGTTAATTCATTTTAAATATGATAACCATAATAAAGATTTTTTCAATTTATTGACCGCTTTAATGCCAGATTGGGAAATGCGAAAAAATATACTTGATTGTGAAATTATTAGGGATTTATAGGGTTTATAATATATTTTAAATTTAAAAGATAATTAGGGTTTTATAATAAAGGGTTGTAAAAAACCTATAACTTTGGAATTGAACTTGTCCAATTAGGGCTTATAAGGGTTTTTTGATAACACTCTTCTAAGAATTTTGGGGTTTTTCAAAATTCTCAATAATAATCATTTAATCAATTATTCCTTTCTACTGTAAATTCAACTTCCTTTTTAAATTCAATTGAGTAATCCAAACCAGAACATTTTCCATATACCTGATCATCACATTCAGGATCACTGTTTCTATCGCAAATTATGCTTTTTTGTAAGAATTCATGTGTTAAAAATCCTCTAAATACTATTTTATCATTTGTTTTCTCAATTATTCTTAATCCTTCTATATCATCTCCAGTAAATTTTTTAAGACATCCAAAACTAACATCACTACTTCCAGAGCTATATTTTGAAGAGTACAAATGTAACATATCCTTTCCTAAAATTTCACTATTACAAAAATAACACTGTTTAATTTGAGAAACAGGATATTGAGTATTATCCTTATATTCTGAACAATCTCCACTCAAACATACACTTGTTATATTTATTATTGTATGATTATAATTTTGTATTGTTTCATTAAAATATTGGTTTATTGATATCATTTTCTCATTATAAACATCTTTATGAGCAAGATTCTTATCATACTCACAACCTGAAAAAATGGTCAGAGCAAATATTAGCAAAATTAACACTTTTAGTTTCATAATATTTAAAAAAAAACTATCTTAATAAATGTTTGTCAAGTTTTTAAGCAACTGCCGGGAATTGAACCCGAATTTGAGCCTTACCATGGCTCTGTAATAACCTTTATACGACAATTGCATATAATAAGATGAAAAAAGATTACTCTTTTTAAACTTTGTTAAGAGTTTTAAAAAAGACTCTTGTTCCATTTTCTTATTCCAAATCTTAATAATATTTTAGATAATAAAAGAATAATTACTAATGATACAATATATGAAAATAATGAGTCTAAAAATATATTAATTATTATAATTGCAAATAAGACAGGAACATAAAAGATAAAATATTCAATAAAGTTTTTACTTTGCATAAGATTTTCGTTAGGTTGTAATCCTGTAAGGTAAAAACTTACACAGAAATTATAAAAGATCAGCATTATAAGTATTATTGATGCTTTTAGTATAAGTAAAATGTTTAAAGAATAAAATAAAAGTATTATAATTCCCATAACAAAACATATTACAAATGATAATTGCATTTTAGAGATTATATAGTTCTTTAGGCTTACAGGTAGGTAACGGTAATATCTAAAATCATCGCTATTTATAAGCGAATTTAATAATTGTGTTGAGAGGGTTCCTATTATTATTGCAAAAAATAAAACATCTATATTTAAAGTCTTTAATATTTCTATTGATGAAAAAAGTATAAGTAAAAGTATTGCAGGAATAAATACTGTAAAAAGAGGTTTTCCAATCATACCTCCTGTTCTTATAAGATCTATGTAGTCCTTAAATACATAGTGGTTTACAGGTAAAGAGGAAAAATTTAAGGATTTTTGTTCTTTTTTCTTTTGTTTTTTTTTAGTACTAAAATTATTTCCTATAATCATAAAACTAAGCATTGCAAATACAAATATAAGAGTTAATGACATAACAAGGACTAATAAGTTGTTTTCCAAATAAAACAAAGATAAAATCATCAATAAATTAAAACCATTAATATACAAATAAAATCCAAATGATATTAGAAATAAAAAAATAAGATAAAAAAAAACTTTACTCTTTTGATATATAACAGATATAAGAAAAGTGGTAAACAGTCCAAGTGTAAATACTATAAAAGCATTTAGCAGAAGTGATGAAAAATTAGCCAAACCATAACCCATTACCCAATTAGCAGATACAAATCCAGCAATAGTAGGTATTATGAACCAAAAAAGATAAAAAATACTATCAGAAATTGATAAAGTTAAAAAAGTAATATTAAGCTTGATTGGTAATATCTGAGTGTTTGAAAATAGTTTTCCAAAATCACCAAATTTTCTTTCAAGATAATCCTGTGCATAAAGCCCAAAAGCACCACTCATTATTCCTGCAATAAAAAAAATATTGATAAGAAATGAACCTGTATGTTTAGGATTATATCCATCAAAAAGGAATATTCCACCTGTTGTCATAAGAAAGAAGAATATAAATATAGTAAACGGATAACTAAAAAAACTTTTTTTCTTATAAAGATTTGTATGTATCCTAACCTCTTCCTTTAAAAAGTTTAACAATAAATTACTTATTATCATTTTTCGCAATTAATTTTACAAAATATTCTTCAAGATTTTCATAATCTTTTTTGATTCTACTTAAATTCCCATTATAAAGTATTTTGCCATGATTTAGTATGCAAACATCAGTACAAATCTGTTCAGCTATTGATAATATATGTGTTGATATCACAATAGTGTTACCCAATTTTACATATTCAACAAGATATTCCTTAACCTTTTTTTGTATTATAGGGTCAAGATTTATCAATGGTTCATCTATGAATACAAGTTTTGGATAATGTATAAAAGCCTGAGCAAATAAAACCTTTTGTTTGGTTCCACGCGACAAATCCTTTATTAAAGAATTTTTATCTTCCTTAAATTCAAGAAGATTTAAAAAAAAATTTATCCGTTTTTCAGAGTCAGTTATATTTCTTATTTTACAAACAAAATCAAGATATTCTTTAACTGTTAAAAATGATGGAGGAGTTTCCTGTTCTGGAATTATTCCAATTTTTTCTTTAGCTTTAATGGGCTCAGTTATAGGATTAGTTCCCATAATCTCAATTTTACCTTTATCAGGTTTTATTTGACCTGTAAGAATCTTTATTATAGTAGACTTTCCTGAACCGTTTGGTCCTAATATTCCAAACATTTTTCCACTTTCAAGTTCTAATGAAAATCCATTCAATGAAAATCCATCATATTTTTTAGAGACATTCTCTGCTTTAATCGTAATCATAATAAGCAACAAATATAATAATTTATATATCTTATTGTTAGATTTTTTAAGATTAAACTTTAAATCACTCAATTAAAATAAAAAAATATTTAAATAATATACTTTAAAAAACAATTTATGAAAGACAAAAACAGTTCAGAAAAGTATCAAGAGACATTTTGGAGCAGAAAATCATTAGCTCATTTCTTTTTGGGTGTTGGTTTTATCTTGTTTATATTAAACATAACAAGCATACTAAACATTTTAGTGACATTTGGTTTTTTTTATCCATTAGTTGGCTATTACACATCCACAGTAGCATCATTATTTTTAATGATATACTCAATATACAACATATATCTTGAATAAAATGGTTTTAGGATATATAGTTTTATTTACAGTAATTATGGTTTTTATAATTGCATCAATTGAAGATATAAAAAAAAGAGAGGTATATGACTACATCAACTTTTCATTTTTGTTTTGCATCCTTACTGCAGGAATTCTTGATTCTGTATACAATATGAATATTTTTCCTATCTCTTCAGTATTTTTTGGGATGTGCATAGGATTCATATTGGGCAGTATTTTGTATTATTTAGGTATTTGGGGAGGTGGTGATGCAAAGTTTTTGATAGGATTTGCAGGTGCATCATATTACATGTTAAATTTTACAAATTATAATAATAAAAATTATTACATTATACTGCACAACATTTTAGAAAAATTTACATATTTTGTATCATCAAACGTTGATACAGCAACATATATTTTAAACATAATTAATTTTTCATCAATTTTTGTAATGATTGTTTTAACAGTTTTTTATGTTAAAAAGAAACAAGATATGAAGAATACAGGATTGTTATTCATGATATTTTTTTTATTTATTACATCTTTTATGTACATGAATTTTCGTATGTTCTTTGTAATAAACGGATTGTTGGCATTTAGCATAATTTTTTTTTCAAAAGAAGATATATTCTCATCAGTATACTACATTATTAAAATTAAAACATCAAACATTAAACAAGAAGATATAATAGAAGGAGTCATAAAATCAGGTGATAAAATTATTGTAAATCAAAAAGATGCACCTTCAATTATAACCAAAGAAGATGTTGATAATATAAAAATGCATTCTAATTCATTAGATGAAGTTTTTGTTAAAAAAAGATGTATATTACCATATAGCATATTAATCATAATAAACTTTATTTCATATTCATTTATACTTTTAACACAAGACATTTTAAAGATACATATACTATCATTTGTGCTATTGTTTATGTTTTTTTCATTTATAGCAGGAGGAATAATAGGAATATTAATGTTGATCTTTCATTATATTATCAACATAAAGCATATAAGAATAACATTTTGTCTAAAAGAGAAACTTATAATGTTAATTTTTTCATCAATAGTTGTATTTGTTTCATTCCTAAATTCAAAATTTGCAATATTAATAACATTAAATTTGATATATATTTTTATCAAAATTGCAAAAATAATAGAGAAACATATGTTTGTATCAAAAAAAGATATATATAAGATTTCTCTTGGTGATTGGGTTGTTGAAGACATAAAAATAAACAATAAGATAATATATCACAAAGAGGATTTCAAGCTTGGAATAGATGAAGATCAGTTAAAAAGAATAAAAGAGTTAGCACAAGAACATGAACATTTAAAAAAGATTCTTGTAAAAGATGGTCTTGCATTTATCCCTGCATTATTCATAGGATTTGCAATTGTAATGCTTATGTAAAAAGATATTTATCATAAAACATATTTTTTATTGTTTAATCAAGTAATAAAAAAGCTTTTATAATAAAGTCATACAACAATACTTAAGACATGAAAAAAAGACCTATTAAAAATAACAACAAATCTATTTCTAACATAATTGCCTTAATGCTACTTGTTTTTGTTGTGGTACTATCAGTTACTATTTTTAATATTTGGTTTACAGATTATTATTCAAACATATTAAGCATTACAGAACAAAATTCATTAATAAAATCAAAGCCAACAATAGAAACAGTTATTGGCAACACATTATACATTAAAAATAGTGGTTCAAATGTTACTATTAAGCAAATTCAAATAGATGGTATTAACTGTAATATTGACCAAGCAACATATTCAACAGCAATTTTTGAAATAGATTTAAATGAATGTTTAAAAAACATCACCTCTTTAAATCCAGAAATTGTCGTAATAACAGACAAAGAAGTATTAGAAAAAAAAATTTATGTTAAAAATACTTTAAAAAGTAATTGTGTCTTAAATGGTTTTGTTGTTACACATGGACTTTCAGATTTTTTTTACAATTCTCTAAATGGCACTAATGGGTCATGCGATTCTATCATAAGAACATGTAACAATGGAATATTGAGTGGTAATGATTCATACATTTATAGATCATGTACATCTGATTGTTATATTGACAATATGACTACAGTTCTAAATGGTAATAATATGTTGTTTTATCTAAGCGAATTTTCAGTATCAGGATGTGTTAATGAAACAAGAGTATGTAATAATGGAGTTTTAAATGGTAGTTATAATTATACAAGTTGTAGTACAGAGTTAGCATTCGGTGGAGATTATATAGAAGATTTTAGCATTGGTGAAACAAATTATCGTGCACATATTTTTAGCACAACAGGCAATAGTACATTTACAGTTGTTAAAGATAATTTAGAAATAGATTATTTAATTGTTGCAGGTGGTGGCGGTGGTGGCGGGTGCTTTACAGGAGCAGGCGGAGGAGCAGGCGGTTTTATAGAATCAAACACAGTTCTTAGTAAAGGAAATGTAAGCATATCAGTAGGTTTAGGTGGCACAGGCGGAGCAGGTGGAAATCATGATAACTATATGTGGCGTTCTAAACCAGGCAATAATGGTAATGATTCATCAATAGGATCAATAATAGCTTATGGTGGTGGCGGTGGTGGATCATTTCTATGATAATTTTGGATTTTCTGGTGGTAGTGGCGGTGGCGGAGCAGAAAGAGGCACAACCACATATCAATATGTAGATAACAATGCAGGCGGTTTAGGTGGTTCAGGCGTTGTAATCATACGTTATGCAATAAACTAATTTTTTTTGTAACTAAACAAAACACCAAAACATTATAAAAACACATAATGCAAATACATTTTATGAAATCCAAACTGTGTATCAGTCCAATCATATCAGTAATTTTAATACTTGTTGTAACAACAATTTAAGTTACAAGTTTTTTATCTTGGTACAGTTCCTATGAAAGCAATCTTAATACAAAAATAGAGTCAACTATTAAGCAAAGCAATCCATTAACAATAGAAACCATAGCAGGCTCGGTTCTCTATGTAAAAAGCAATGAGAACACCACAATAAAAAGCATAAAATTAGACAATAATATATGTTCTTTAGATTTAAATCTTACAGCAGGTATAAATGAGATAGACATAAGCACATGCCTTAATAATTTAACACGATCAAACCCCTCAGTAAGTTTGGTATCAGACAATCAGGTATTAAGCAAGAATATATACATAAAAGAATTAAATAAATATCCAACAATTCAACATGGTTGTACACTTGATGGCATAAGTTTAGAACATGGTGAAAATTATTCATTTTACCAAAACACTTTTTCCTTTAATTGTAGCAATGAAGTTTCAGTTTTATTTTGTGATAATGGAGTTTTAGAACACAGTGATACTTACAAATATCATTCATGTAATACATATAACACATGTAGTATCGGAGGTCAGACGCTTGAACATAATACAAGTCAGATTTTCTATTTTAAAAGTTTTGATGAAGATGGATGTATTAATGAGACACGAACATGTAACAATGGCGTTCTAAATGGTAGTTATACATACACAAATTGTTTAGAACAATTAGTTTCAGGAACAGGAGAAACACAGGATATACTAATAGAAGATGTCTTATATAGATTTCATATTTTTAAAAATGTAGGAGAGTATAACATTACAGTTCTTAAAAACGATTTACAGGTAGAATATTTAATAGTTGCAGGTGGTGGAGGAGCTGGAGCATTTGGTTCAGGTGGCGGAGCTGGAGGAATATTGGCAGGTTCTAAAAATCTTTCAATAGGCACAAAAACAATAATTGTAGGAGCAGGTGGGTTGGGTGCAATAGGTTGGGATACTATAAGCACAAATGGTTTCAACTCAATGTTTGATGATTTAACTGCAATTGGTGGTGGTCATGGTGGAGTAAGAGATGTTTTCTATGATACAATCAATGCCAAAGGAGGACCTGGAGCTTCTGGTGGTGGTGGAAGTCATGGAAGAACAAGTACTGGATGGACAGCAGGTGGAGAGAATATAACAACAGATCAAGGTCATAAAGGAGGTCGTGGATATTATACATATGGTTTAGGTGTTCAAGGAGGAGGAGGTGGTGGTGCTGGAGAGCCTGGTAAAGATTCAGGAACAGGTGCATGGGGTCCTCCTGGACGTGGTGGGGATGGACTTTATTCAAAAAATAATTTAAATTTCAAAACTGATTTTAAATTAGATGTTTTTGGAATAGGAGAAAGTTCTGAAGGGCAAATTTGGCTTGGTGGCGGTGGAAGTGGAGCATGTCATTGGGGTCCAGAGGGAAATGGTGATTGGTTAGGAGGTAAAGGTGGTGGCGGTGCTGGTCAGACACGTGGTTCATATTCAGGAATAGGAACTAATGGCTTAGCAAATACTGGTGGTGGCGGTGGAGCAGGAAATCCAAAAGGTGGTTTGGGTGGTTCAGGTCTTGTAATCATTCGTTATGCAATAAACTAAATGTATTATATATTTTTTTTGATTTTAATTAAAAAATACGAAATATTTAAAAAAATAAAAACATTCTGCAATATAAGATGAGCAAAAAAGCTAAAAGAAACAAAAATGCAAATTTTTTAATAGATAATAAACATTACAAAAAATTACATCTTTTAGTTTATTTTTTAAGTATATTTATAATAGTTTTTACATATTTTGTATGTCTTATTCTCTTTTCAGACATAGTAAACATAATAATTACATCAATAGTTTCATTTGGTGTAGGTCTTTTTGTGGTTTTAAAAAGAAATGAATTAGTAAACACCATAAGTGATAGAATAGAAACTATAAAACGAAAAAGATACAAAAACGAAAAAAAAATGGGGCTTAAAACAACATTAAGACAAATAGGTCCATCAAAAAAAAACAGTTTAAAGGTTGGAGTTTTACAAGAAAAAGATGTTAAAGCAAAAGATAATAACAAAAAAAAGGAAAGATACATCAATTTAGAATAGAGGGTTGTAAAAAACATATAAAACAAAAATCACAAAATTTGAGTTATCCCCACCATAAATGATGTACATTTATCACTCAATTTTTTTTACTGCGATTTTTGATCATTCCTTTGAGTGTTCCACCGCAGATCAGTGGAGTATTCAAAGGAATAAGTTTGGAATTGAACTTGTTCAATTAGGGCTTATAAGAGTTTTTTGATAACACTCTTCTGGGAATTTTTTGGGTTTTTTAAAAATTCTCAATAGATCTTGCAATAAAAGTTTCAAGTGTTATTCTTAAAACCTCAAATTCTCCTTTTGCAAGTGATTTTGATATTTTATTTATTTTTATTGTAAATTTATCATCAGATTTATTACACCAGATTTGAGTATTATTATTTTCATATTTGTGAAAAAATGAAGCTTTTCCTTCATCTTTTTTTAATATGTGTATGATTTCACCTATTTCATTCTCAGACATTTTTACTTTGTTCCATATCCATTTATTTGCTTCTTTTAGCCCTATATGAAAATAGATTTCAAGATTGATAGACAATTGCACTTTAAGGCAATTAATGCTTCCAAAAAAAAGTTTCTCACAAATAAGGTTTTTTGAATTTGAAAAGACTTCTTTAGCTAGTCTTATTGTTTTTTCGTTATCTTGGATTCTTATAAGATGGAAAAAAACATTAGAATATCCATTTATAGTATCAATGTGTTTTTGATTTTCATCAGCCTTTGGCTTTATCTGTTTATTTAGTATTTTGATAGCGATTTCATTATCCAAAAAAAAATTAATTTTATAATTATTATCATTATTTATTTTTTCAATAGCTTTAGTTATTGTTACACATATTGCAGACAGATTATTAGATGTATCTAAAATATCATTTTCTTCTATAAATAATTCTTTATCTTTAAAGCCTGTATATGCTGTTGCAAATTGATTGTGCTTTTTATTGTATATTGTTGCTATAAATACATTTATGTTCATAGTATACAGTAAAAACAACAATATTTAAATTTATCTAGTGATAAGAGTAGAATTTTAAACATATATTTTAAAAAATCATAATTTATGCATAATCATTGTTTATAAAAGAGTTATTATGATTTAAAATTTAATATCTTTTGGAATTATTACATAATGGACTTCAAATGAATTATTACGATAAAAATTAAGAAGATCTGAATATTCTTCTATTTTTTTTCCATCTTCATCAACATATATATCATTTTCAAAAATTTTAATTTTATATTTAATTTCTTTAAAAAAATATGTTAAATCGTATTTTTTAGAGACTTCCTTCTTTATTTTTTCCACATTAACATTTTTTATCTTAAGATTTATAACATTAAATTTTTCACGTCTAAAGTACATATTAGAAAATAATCTTAAGATTTCATCATCGCATTTTTGAAACAACCTTAACTGGGTTATAACTATATCATCTGTAAGATTCAATAGATTATTTATATCATCTGGGTTATCCATATAATCTTTTAATAATCTTATTATTTCAATGTTTTTTGCACCATCTTTTTCATATAGTTCTCTAAGTCTTCTAAATATATTTTGAAAGATCATTTCAAATTCTAAAGATATCTTGTGCATATAAAGACATTTAAACAGGTTTATCCTCTGACTTATAAGATCTTCAATGGATGATATAATTCTTTTGTTAACATACATTTTCCCATCATCTCCTATATACATATTCTTTAATATTAAAGAAGTGTCAATGTTACCATAGGTTACAGCAGCATAGTAAGAATCTCTTAGCATATAATCAAGCTTATCAACATCTATTGTAGAATTAAGTAATGCAGAATATTTACTTTCTCCTTTAAGTATTTTTATTGCACCATCAAGTTTAAATTTTTCAAGTAATTTAATGCTTATTTGTTCGTGCTTATATTTTGGAAAAAGAGTTTCCCAAAGATGAGAAAAAGGTCCATGTCCTATATCATGAAAGAGTGCTGCAATAACAAGATCATCTTTCTCTTTTTTAGATATTTTCATCAATCCATTGTTAACTATTTTTCCCATAAGATGATATACCCCAAGAGAATGTGCAAATCTTGTATGCCTTGCTCCAGGATAGACCAAATCAACAAAATTATTCTGCCTTATATGCCTTAGTCTTTGAAAGGCATAAGAATCTACAAACTTTAAGTGTTTTTCATCAATATCTATTATTTTATACAAAGGGTCTTTTATTATCACTGTTTCGTGTTTTTTTTCTGTAATCATAAACATGTTACAAATCCTTTTTTTAAATATTTATTCCTAATAATTGGTAATTAGTGCTTCTTGTGTCTTCTTATCTATTTCAAAACGCAAATTAATTTGTTCTCTAAAATCTTTATTGTTTTTGTATGTAAAAATAAAAAAAGGAAGATCATCCTTAAAAAATTTTAATACAGAGTGCGAATATTTGTTTGCTATTTTTTCTACAAGTTTAGGCTCTACTTCATTATTTTTTTCTATTTTTGTTCTAGGTTTAAGGCTTGCAGTCTTATTTGCATATATCCATTTTTTCAATATTCTTGCATTTCTATCAAAGTTTTGTACATGTTTTACGCTTCCACAACTCTTAGCATGGCTTACTGCAAATGTCAGATAAAAATTAACATAGACCAAATATCTCCAATATTGCCATTTTAATATTCTTGCCCTAAAAACATCGGCTTTTGACAAAAAATCAAACGCAAAATGAGTTGAAACAGGATCATATGTACGTGGTGTATTCTCTTCTATGAACAAAAACAAATCATCAAGATTCACATCAGAATTAAAAGATGTTTTAATGGCATTCTCTGGATAAGAATAATAAATTGTGTTTAAAAGTTCATCAATTCTATTTTTATAATTTCTTGTTTGCAAATTATAAGAGAGAGTAAATTTGCCATTTATACTTTCTGTTTGTAAATCATTTATGAATCCTCTTATATCGCTAAAATTTCTGTTCTTTATAAATTCATCAACATTTTTTTCATCATAGAGTATGTTTTCTGCATTAAATATTTTTTTTGCAAGTTCTCTTAATATAATATCAGTATCCTTTTCAAGATTTATAAGTGTACATACTTTAACTAAAGGTTTCATTTTTTCACTTTCAATATCATTTGCAGTAAAAACAATTTTGTAATTGCTAACACCTATAAGTTTTATTATCTCAGCAAGTCCTCCTCTATCTTTTGTCCCATCAATTCCATCTACTTCATCTATAAGTATAAGTTTGGGTTTATCAAAAAGTGATTTTTGTTTTATTACATTTCCCAATTCTTGTGATATTGTATTTTTACTTCTGTTATCTGATGCATTCATTTCAAAAATTTCAAATCCAAAATGATTCGCTATAAGAGTTAATGTTGTGGTCTTTCCACATCCAGGCATTCCATAAAGAAACAATGGTTTTTGCTTATTATCTGATTTAAAAAAGTCCAAAATCTTACTTATTTGAGGAGAGATTATTAATTGATCAAAATCTTTTATCTGATACTTCAAAAACCATGGTAGGAATTTAAATTTGTAATCATCTGTTTTAAAATCATCTTTTATTCTTAAAATGTCAATATTTAATTTTTCATCATTAATTTCTTTTATGACATTAGCATTATTTTTAATACCAAAAGACGTAAGATCCATATATAACAATTTTGTACCTTCTTATTTAAAAATTTTTATGTTTTTACAGTTTTATAAGAAAGTTCTATAATAACAAACAAAATATTTTGATTAGAGGGTTACAAAAAACCTATAAAACAAAAATCACAAAATTTGAGTTATCCTTGCCATAAATAATGGGATATTTATCACCCAAATTTTTTTACTGCGATTTTTGTTCATTCCATTGAGTGTTCCACCGCAGATCAGTGGAGTATTAAAAGGAATAAATTTGGAATTTAACTTGTTCAATTAGGGCTTATAAGGGTTTTTTGCTAACACTCTTCTAAGAATTTTAGAGTTTTTGAAAATTCTCATTATTTTATTGATTTTATGGAAATTTTTTTAAACAATATCCACACTAAGAAAATATGGGAACAAATATCAAGGACATTCTTGTATATAAAAATATAGATTTAAAGGATCTTAAGGGTAAAACCATTGCAATAGACAGTTTTAATATGTTATTCCAGTTTCTATCATCAATAAGACAAAAAGATGGTTTAATGCTAAAAGATTCTAAAGGAGAAATCACATCTCACATTAAGGGGCTTTTTAACAGATGTGTTTATTTTAAAAAAAATGACATACATCCAATATTCATCTTTGATGGCAAATCACCAGCATTAAAATTTGATGAAAAGAATATAAGGAATGAAAGAAGAGAACTTGCAATTGCTAAATACGAACAGGCACTTATTGATAATAATTTTGAAGAAATCAAAAAACATGCAGTAAGTGCATTAAATAAGCTTGATGAGAAAATGATAAATGAATCAATCGCATTAATAAAAGCATTCGGGTTTAAAGTAATAAATGCCCCAAGTGAAGCAGAGGCACAAGGAGCAGAAATAGTAAAAGAAAAAATGGCTTATGCTCTTGCAAGTCAGGATTTTGATTCATTATTATTTGGAAGTACATACCTTATAAGAAACCTATCAGTATCAACTAAAAGGAAAATTCCAAACACAGACTACTATAAAGATGTTGATATAGAGTTTTACGATTTAAATGAGAACCTTGAAAATCTTAACATAAATTTAGATGAACTAATAATCATTGCCATTCTTTGCGGTACTGATTTTAATCATGGAGGAATAAAGGGTATAGGTGCAAAAAAGGCATTAAGGATTGTAAAAGAATATAGAAACAGATGGGATGAAATGTTTAAAATACTAGAATGGCATAATTACTTTAACCATACATGGATAGAAGTTTTTAACACCTTTAAGCATATTGAAGTTTTTAAGAATGTTCAGTTTGAAAAACCGCGTTTTGATAAGCAAAAAATAGCTGACATATTAGAATCTCACGATTTTAACAAAGATGCAACAATAAAGGTATTATCTTCAATAGACACAACAACAACACTTAGTGCATTTATCAAATAAAATTGAATATTTTATGTAAATATTTATAAAAAATCAAATTTGATTATTTTCTATGATAGACAAAAAAGATGTATTAATAGTTCTTCCTGCATATAATGAGTCAAAAACTATAATTAATGTAATAGAAGGAATAAGATATCAAGGTTATGATAATATTCTTGTTATAGATGATTGTTCAACAGATTCAACAAAAGATATACTTAAGAAAAATAATGTAACATTTTTACATCATATAATAAACAGAGGAGCAGGTGCTGCAACTAATACAGGTATAACATATGCCAAAAACAAAAAATATAACTATTTAGTCTTAATGGATTCAGATGGCCAGCATAATCCAGAAGATATACATAAAATAGTTAAGGCTCTTGAAAATTATGATACGGTTATAGGTTCAAGAATGTTAATGTATAGCAATAAAATGCCAATAAGCAGAAAAATTGCAAATTACATAGGAAGCATTTTAACATTTATAATATATGGAATATATATAAGAGATTCCCAAAGTGGTTTTAGAGGTTTCAGTAAAAAGGCAATAGATAAAATAAACATAACAAATGATAGGTTTGAATTTTGTTCAGAAATGTCTGGAGAAATACACAAATATGGATTAAAATACAAAGAAATTCCAATAGAGGTAATTTATACAAAAGAATCATTAAAAAAAGGGCAAAGTATTAAAAATGGATTCAAAATGCTGTTTAGACTTATAATAAGTTAAATTCAAATGTAAAATAAAGTTTTTATGCTTTTTTTAAAGACCAAAAGCAAATTGTACCACCAAATTCTCTTTTTATCTTTTTTACAAGTTCACTTCTTTCATCTTCACTCTCTATTGGTTCTATATAGCTTATTTTTCTATAACTATTCTGAGCTATCATTACATATTCAACATAACCTACAACAGTTATTGGTGCTAAATAGTCTTTAACTTCTAAGCCTTTTAAAAAATTAAGACTTTCATGACTGTTATTAAAATTTTGACATAATAATACATCACGTTTTTTATGTCTTATTGTCCACTCATTTCTTGCATTTTGATGAACATCATGTAATGTTACATCATCATGTATATATTGGTATGATTTTCCCATAACAAGTTGATAATCAAAAAGTATTTATAAAAATAAGTAAAATTAACTACTAATAAGTTGTAGTTGTTTTTGTTGTTAAACTAACAAATTATTAATATTTATCAATATAATGATGTTTTAAGCATCTGCAACTATATCCTTCTTCTTCATCTCCTATAACTACTTCAGGTGATTTATAAGGAGCAGGTTTCCCATTTATTGTTTTTTGGGTTCTTGTTGATTTTTCAAAACAATCAGGATGATTACATATTCCGCTAAGCTTATGTACTTTGTTTGCAAGGCAAAGTATTGCACCCATTGATCCAAAAGGTTCTCCTCTAAAGTTAAGATCTAAACCAGCAACTATTATATGCAAACCTGATCTTAAAAGATAATCAAGAGTTTCAAAAATTTTAGGTCCAAAGAAATGTGCTTCATCTATTATTACAAGGTGATATTTATCTTTAACTATATCAATAATTTCTTCCGGTTTGTCTTCATCAATAAATGTACACTCATAGGCAAGATTTCCAAATCGTGTTTTTAATGTGTTTTTATCTCTTGTGTCAACAGAAGGTTTAATTATAATAAATGAACAATTATCTATATATTCAAGCTTATCAATCCTATTTATCAGTTCTCTTGTTTTTCCTGACTTCATAGGTCCACAGTATACTTCTAAAAAACCAGGCTTTATGTAATCACTAACAACTTTTATCATATACAGTAATTACAAAAAGATACACTTTAAAATATTTTATTGTAACTTTGTTTTGTTATTTTTTTTTGCTAAACTTTTAAGAATTGTTTACATGTTTTTGTATTCATCAATATGAACAAAACAATTATTTACAAACTCAAGTTTAAGTATTTGTTTTTTCACAGAATTTGCTATATCATGTGCCTGTTTTATAGTCATTTGATTATTAACTTCTATATGGATTTCAACTTGTATTTTATTTCCTAAGTACTGTGTGAATATATCATTAAGACCTTTTACATCCTTATTTGATAAAGCAATCATTTTGATTTTTTCAATTAAATCATCAGGTGCTTTTATTCCCATAAGATGATTGATGTTTTCAAAGCAGATTTTTATTCCATTAATAAGTATATATATTCCTATTATTGTTGCAAAGAAAATATCTAAATTAATAGAATATCTTAAAAGAATTATAGACAGTAATATAGAAGAAATTATAAAAACATCATTTAAATGGTCCTGTCTGTTTGCCTTAAGTGCAGGGCTATCGTTGTGTTTAAGTACATATCCAACAATAAAAAACATTCCTATCTTACAAACAAGAGTAATTATTGATACTAATAACAATAAATTGTTATACACAGAAGGAACATGGTTTATAATCTTATCATAAACCATTAAAAAAAGATTAAATGCCAAGACAATCATAAGAATCCCTATTGTATAACCAGCAATGTTTTCTGCTCTTGAATGTCCAAACTGATGATCAGAATCCGCTTTTAGATTATTAATTTTAACTGTAAAACAGATTATAGTTGCAGATATAATGTCAGTAAGAGAATTAAATGAATCAGCAATAAGACTCATATTTGAAAAGAAAAATCCTGCAGTTATTTTAATAAGAAATAGAAACACATTAATTATAACATTTAAAAATGATACATATTTTATGCTTTTTTTCACTATAAAATATTTTTTGACACCTTATGTTTTTATACTTTTGCTTTCAATAACTATTATCTGTCACAGAATAAGTTTATAAGTTTCAATTTTAAGCTATATATTGTGAAAAGATTATTTTTATCATCATCATTTAAAGATGTTTCAACATTATTTAAAGATTTTGCACAAGAAGAATTAAAAGGAAAAAGAGTTACCTTTATTCCAACAGCAAGTTTACCTGAAAAAGTTATATTTTATGTTAATTCGGGGAAAAAAGCTCTTGAAAAATTAGGTTTAATAGTAGATGAGCTTGAAATGACAAAAGCTACAAATAAAGAAATAGCAGATAAACTAAGAAACAATGATTATATTTATATTACAGGTGGGAATACTTTTTTTTTATTACAAGAGTTAAAAAAGAGTGGTGCTGACAAAATAATAATAGAGCAGATTAACCTAGGTAAAATTTACATTGGGGAATCTGCAGGTTCAATTGTTGTTTCTCCAAACATTGAATATGTAAAAGATATGGATGATTATAAAAAAGCTATAGAATTAAAAGATAATTTATCCTTAAACATTACAGATTTTTATCCACTTCCACATTACACAAACTTCCCATTTCAAAAAGTGGTAGAACAAATTATTAAAAAATATGATTCACATTTAAAATTAGTTCCAATTACCAACTCACAAGTAATATTAGTTAGAGGTAAAAATGTTGAAATTAAAGATATATCAACAAAATCTTTCTAAATATTCTAACTCATCTTTCATCAATTCAGCTTCCAAACTTTCTGTTTTTCTAAACTTAGAAGTTTTAAAGTATCTATCAATAAAATTCAATCCGTTTCTTGCCTTAGCAATTCTATTTCTTTTTTCAGATTTAACCAAACTAATAACATCATTTACCAATAAGTTAGATTCATCAGTACCAATAAATTCAAAATTATGCGAATTATCTTCTTCTTTATCATAAAAACTATATGCGTGAAAATCAAATGAGAAATCTTTATATTCACCCAAAGTAGGATCTACCTCTTTCCAACCATATTCTGGGATATATAACGTAGCCCAAACATGATTACCACCAAATATTCCATAATTATCACCAAAATATCCGCCAATTGTTTTACTAGGTATTCCCATAGCTCTTAATAATGCTACATAAGTTCTAGCTATTCCTACGCATTTTCCAGATTTTTCTTCTAAGGTTTTACCGGCTGTTATTTCTTCGGTTAACCAAAAAAGTTGAAAAATCTTAGATACCTGATTAGCTTGTTCCATCAAATCCTTAGCAGTTTCTTTGCTACTCATTCCCTTTTTTAAAGTACAATTTGATGCAATTATTCTTATCAAGCCATCGTTCAAATTAAAACTATTTCTCAATATTTTGTAAGGACTTGCTTTGTTTCCTAAATAATTAATAAAAAATGCAACATTATCAATTAAGCTATTAGGAACAGAAATATATTCTATATTATCTTTAATCCAATCAATTGTAGCCGATCCAAGCAAATAAGCATTATTTCTATCTGTTGGGGACATTCCATATTTAATTTTATCAGCAGTTTCTAAAACCAGTTCATGCTCTAAATCAATTCCTCTTTCAGATCTAAGATATTCATCCAATTGATGACCTGAATAATTACCTACTTTTAACGGGTCAATATCATCTCTACAGAACACATTCTTAAACCAATATAATCCTACTGAATCCTTTTTTGCACGAAAAACTGTTGTACCATCATCCGATCTTTTTGTATCAATTCCTCTTGAAACAATTTCATCCAATTGAAAAGCCATATCCTTATCATGTCTAAAAACATAAGGAGATGAAAATTTAACATGAAGCATTTTATTATCATTAGGCAAAATTACATAAGATCTGTTTTTATGATCAATTATATTATCCATAAATATGACTAAATGATGTTAATTTATAAACCTTAGCAACTAAACTACTGTTTAGTAGTAAAAGTATTTTGTATAAACTTTAAATATTTAAAAAGTTTCTTAAAATTTTTTCTGCATGATTTTTTTCAACAAAAACTTCTGGATGAAATTGTACACCATATATTTTTTTTTCAGGATGTTTTACAGCTTCAATTCCATATTTAGATTCAGCTAATGCAATTAAATTTTTATTTTTAGTAACAACCCATCTATGAGCCTCATATACATTAAACTCTTTTGGCAATGAGTCAAATAAAGGGTCCTTGAAAATTAATTTTATTGGTATTGATCCATTAGCACTTTCTTCTAATTTTTCCAATTTTTCACCAAAAGCAAAATTAATTAATTCAAATCCCAAGCAAATTCCAAGTATTGGTTGTTTGCAATTCTTTATTAGTTTTAATTCTTTAGAATATTCCTTTTTATGATCTATTACAGAAAAAGAAGATCCGCCAGAAAGTATTATAGCATCATAATCATCATAATCTTTATATTTCAAATCTTCAAAATTTATAGTTATTGAATCAACTTCATTTAATTTATTTAATAATTCTTCGATGTGTTTTGAGTGATTATTTACAACAAGTATTTTCATAATAAAGTTATTTGATTAGTTAGATTTAAGAATTTTATCATAGATAAGTTACTTGAAAAGGTTTTTAAATATACTTCAATTAATCTATCTATGAAGCAGATTGATTTTAACTGTAAAAAAATTACACTTAAGGATCTTATACAGTGTAATTATAATTTGAACGAATCTGAGTATCTTGTTTTTGCAGAGATACTTAAAAGCCAAAAGGGTTTAAGTGTTAAAGAACTTGTAGATAAAATAAGCAAGGATAGGACAACGATACAAAAAATATTAACAAATCTTATAGGTAGAAAATTACTTATGAAAAGACAAATGAATCTTGACAGAGGATTTATGTTCGTATACTTTTCAAAGAACAAAGAAGAGATAATAAACGATATAGAAAAAAATTTTGATCTTTATGTTGAAAAGATAAAAGAAAGCATTTCAACATGGAAATCCCAATCCAAATAAATTTTTTAATTAAAAGTTAATTTTTATATAATAGGTTTTCTATTAAATATTTCAATACTTTTATTTTTGTTATTTTAGTGATAATATTATAACTTAGAAGTTATAATTTTTAAATATTTTTAATAACAACTGTAATCCTATTTTGTCCCAAATTAATATTTTTTTCAACTTTTTTATAAATAGGAACCAACAAAAAGCTGTTACAAAGATTCAACTGCATAAATTTTTTATCTAAAAAATATCTAAAGTCTTCAAAATTGTGGTTCGAACGATATTGTTTAGTACTTATTAGATAATTTATCATAACTTTTAAGTAAATACAAATATAAATAAAAAAAAAGTCTTAAGGTTAAGTATGCATTACATAAGGGATATTTTTGAAAACAAAGAAAACGATCATGCTCATTCAAAATTTGTGCGTTACAGCAAAGGAATATTTACAGGTCCAATGTTAACACTTAAATTTGAAAAAAGTCAGGTTAAGGTGAGTACTTCATTTCACCTTGTTGATGAGTTGCTTTTTTTTATAGCTCAAAAAATTGGAGATTGTGAACTAGATGTTCGTGGAAGTTTATCATGGAATAAGGATCTTGGATTAGAACTTGAGCGAAATGGGATTAAATACTTAAAAGCATCAAAATCACGTGGTATATTTAAGTATGAATTGAAAAACAAAGTAAAATTTAAGTCATTTGTTGAGACATTTATAAATTATAATCTCTTTATATCATTTGAAGTTAATGACATAAAATTTACATGTAAAGACAAGGCTCCTAAGGCAAGTGATGAAGTAGTTGCCGATTTTTGCAAATTAAAAATTCCATACGAATATGTTGATTCTTTTATGAAAGATTTCTGTTTCGACATAAAAGATAAAAGTCTTAAAAATATTGAAATAAGCAATGGGATAGAAATAAATGATATAATATTTCCAGCAGGCAAGCTAAGTTTTGAAGACATAAGAAGATTATCTAAAAGAAAAGGTAAAATAATAAGAAAAATTATCATAAACAAAAAAGATGAAACAAAGCATGAAAAGGAATTCATGATTTAATTTATGTAGGATAAAAAAATCAACTACTAAATTATACAGAAAAAGTTTATAAAACATCTTTCTTTATCAATTTATAGTTTTGTTTGCCCTTATAAGGGTTATTGTATCGTAGAAAAATGTTAGCAAGATTGTACGGAAAATCGAATATATACAGGTTTAGCATAGAAATTTTTAAGCAAATAAGAGCTTTTGATTTTCTTAAAGTAATTCATCATGACGATGGAGATGTATTAGCACAAGTTCTAAATATTACAAGAGATGGTGACAGACTTATAGGTGACTGTAAGGTAATAGGTTTTAAAAGCAACAAAGTTTTAAAAAACATAAGAACGCCTTTTGAAAATGATGCTTTAGTAACAATTGCAGATGATGAGTTTATAAAAGACACAATAGGCTTAACAACTGATGATAACGATTACATAGGTCTTCTTGAAAATCATAACGATTTAAAAATCAATTTAGATTTAAAAAAAGTTATAACAAAACATATTGCAATATTAGCTAAATCAGGAGCAGGAAAATCATATACAGTAGGCGTAATATTAGAAGAAGTCTTAAAAAAAAATATTCCAATAGTTATTCTTGACCCACACAATGAGTACGCATCAATTAAATATCCCAATACTAATAAAAGTGACATGAAAAGGCTTGAGAAACTTGGTCTTAGTCCTTTAGGATTTCTAAATCATGTAAAAGAATTTTCCCCAGACATAAAGATAAATCCGCAATGTGAACCAATATCTCTTGATTTAAATAAATTAAATCCACAAGAACTGGTAAATGCCCTTCCTCAAAAATTAAGTCCTGCACAGCAAAATCTTATGTTTAACATATTAAGTTCTTTAAATAACAGAGTAAACATAGATGAACTTGTTTTTCATATATCAAATGAAGAATCAAATAGTAAATGGTCTTTAATAACACTACTTGAAAGTCTTAAAAAATTAAATATATATTCTCATACCCCAACACCATTATCAGAGATTGTAAGACACAAAAGAATGTCTATAATTTCATTAAAAGGTGTTGAGCCTTATGTTCAGGAAACATTTGTTTCTGGTCTTTTAAGAGATCTTTTTGAAGCAAGGAAAAAAGAAGAGATCCCTCCATTTTTACTTGTTTTAGAAGAGGCTCATAATTTTTGTCCTGAAAGAAGTTTTGGAGAAATGAAATCCTCAAAAATAATACGTACAATAGCAGGTGAAGGAAGAAAGTTTGGAGTAGGTTTGTGTGTAATTTCTCAACGACCAGCAAAGGTTGATAAGAATGTTATTTCACAATGCAGTACCCAAATACTACTAAAAATAACAAATCCTAACGATTTAAAGTCGGTAATATCATCCTCAGAAGGAGTTGATAATGATTCTGAAGAAGAGATTCAAAAGCTAAACATAGGAACATGTCTTCTTACTGGAGTAATAGATATTCCTCTAAAAGTAAACATCAGACCAAGAATTTCAAAACATGGAGGAGAAACTGTTGATATAACAATGTCATATGAAGTAGATTCATCTGAAAACAGTAATCAGAGTTCATATTACAAAGAACATATGTCTAACGATTCTGATGATTTTGATGATAAAGAGGAAACATTTGATATTCCAAAACAGCAAAACAGAATTGAAAATAACAAATATTATGATAACGTTGTTTCTGCAAAAAAAGAAGAAGTTACAGAAAAAGAAATTAAATCCAATCCAGAAAAAGAACATACATACAAGGGTAAATATAATGAGTTTGTTCAATTTGTTGCACCAGAAGTAGAACTTGAAGATGCAAAAGTGTTACTTGATACAGACAATGTAAGGATAGGGCTTGTGAGTGCAGTAATGGTTAGTCTTACAACACCAGATAGTAAACAGGTAAATATTCTTTTTGACAAGACCAACTGTCAAATCATAAAGAACATATTCCCATTTGAGGGCTATCCTGTAAGCAACGAACTCCTATTGCTTTCTGCTAGTGAATCAAAATTATTAAAGTCAATTCTTACACTTGAAAAAGAAAGATTTAATCCTGCTGAGCTTTTGCTTAAGACAGATGTAATGTATAATGAAATATTGCGAATATGCGATAATCTGTTTTCAAAAAAAATATTATTTAAAGAAGGGAAAGATTATGTATTAGGTAACACAAAGTTCACAAAAAATATAGCTGAATCCAATTTTTATGGAAAACAAAAGTTTGAAGAGCTATCTTATGATATAAAAGAAGACGAAAAAATTTCAAACAATGATGTGAAAAAAATATTTGAGATGTTTTTTAAAGTTGAAAATTTAAAAGATATTTTTATAGTAAAATACATAGGTAATTAATCATTCATGATGACCTGTTATGTCTTTTGTATCAAGAAACAGGTATTCTTTTATTTCTTTCTGAAAATGTTCATCATTCTGTCTTAACCACTCAATAAGCATTGCAGCATGTTCTTTTTCTTCATTTGCATTATGTATCAATATTTTTTTCAGGCTCTCATTAAAACAAACATCAGCTCTTTGATTATAAAAATCAACAGCTTCAAGTTCTTCTCTTAAAGAATCAATTGCTCTTTTTATATCAAGTGTTTTACTTGATAGCTCTTTTCTTTCTTCATAAAATGCCATTGTAATAATACCTGTTCACAATTTTTTATAAAAGTTCTCTTTAAAAAAAACATACACTTAAAAATTATTCAAATAAATTTATAAAACATATGCAATAAAATATATATATGTGCATTGATAGTGATAAAGTAATTGTTGTTGAGGATATATTTAAAGAATTTAAAGTTCCTAAAGATGATAATAAACTTTCATGGATTAAAAAAAAATTAAAATATTTTTATAGGGAATGGGAAAGCAAAACAGTTGTTGATAACATTAATTTTAGCATAAAAAAAGGCGATATTGTAGGATATCTTGGTGCAAATGGTGCAGGCAAGTCAACAAGTATAAAAATGCTGACAGGCATACTCACTCCAACATCAGGCAAAATAAAAGTTTTAAACAGATTTGAACCTGTTAAGGATAGGGAAGAATATGTAAAACATATTGGTGTTGTTTTTGGTCAAAGGAGTTCTCTTGTTTATGATATTCCTGTAATTGATAGTTACAATTTATTTAGGGTAATGTATGAGATAGATAAAAAAACATTTGAAGAAAGGTTCAATTATTTTATAAAAATCTTAAAAGTTGAACATCTTATCAATGTACCATACAGAAAATTATCCTTAGGAGAAAGAATGCGTTTTGAAATAATAGCAGCCTTTTTGCACAAACCAGAAATAGTTTTTCTTGATGAACCAACAATAGGACTTGATGCTTCTGCTAAAAAAATAGTAAGAAAATTCTTAAAAACAATTAACAAAGAAGATAATGTCACAATAATAATAACAACTCATGACATGGATGATATAGAAGATTTATGTAAGAACATAATATTTATAGATAAGGGTTGTGTTCTATATGATGGAAGTCTTTTAAATTTTAAAAAAAAATACTCTGATTGGAGAACACTTAACATAAATTACAAAAAAATATACAACAAAGAAAATCTTGATAATCTTCTTTTAGGATTTAATTCTGTTACTAGAGATAATCAAAACAATACTATAAGACTTCAAGTTGCAAGCAATCAGGATATTAATCTGTTTTTGAAACAATTGCTTGATGTACTTGAAATTGCAGACATTGAAATTGCACCTCCAAGACTTGAGGATGTTGTAGAGGGAATATATGAAAAATCCAACTGATATTAATAAAAATGAAAAACAAAATATTGTCAAATTTTTATGAATTATTCAAGTTGGATGTAAAAAAACAAATAGAGTATAAATCTGCATTTTACTTTGATATAATAGCTTCCATTCTTCGTTTTTTTGTGATAAAATTTTTATGGGAATTTATATTTAAACTTGTAGGTGAATCAACAATTAGAGGATTTATGCTTGAAGAAATGATATTCTATGTTGCATGTAGTTTTGCATGCATTCCATTATTGCGTATTCATGCTGTGCAAAAAGTTGAAAGAGAAATTCAGACTTCTAAAATAAATGTATGGTTCACAAAACCTATAAATTATTTAAACTTTATAAAAATGTCATCAATAACAATATCATTTTTCTATTTTTGCATAAATTTTAGTTTTTTTTTGATACTTGCATACATTTTTTTACCATCAATACAAATAAGCATATTAAATATACTGATGTTTCTTGTAATGTCTATTGCCATATATTTTGTGATACTTAACATTAAGAGTATGGTTGCCCTTATCGCTTTTTGGACTACTTCTGTTTGGGGTATAAATTACTTTGTAACACAAATTATATTTGTATTTTCAGGAGGATTAGTTCCATTAACTTTTTTCCCTGATAATGTTGTTACAATATTAAAATATTTACCATTCTATTACATGAATTACAGTGCAGTATCAATATTATTATTTGGAAGTGATTTAAATTTTTTCATAAAATCCATATCGATACTTCTAATCTTTGGTTTTATTGTAAGATTGCTTTTAAATAAATTTTATAAACATGCAATAAAAAAACTTGATGGGCTTGGAGGATAAAAGATGACAAACCTAAAAAAGAAGATCGCTTTTGGGATAGAAATGATAAGAATCACAATAAAACAACTTACAGAGTATAAATCAAATTTTTATTTTTCAGTTTTAACAGAAATATTATATTCTACAAGCAATTTAATAATGCTTTATCTTTTATTTAATGTGATAGGTGAGTATATCAATATAGGTTTTAGATATTTTGTATTCATATTAATATTAAACAACACTATATCAACATTGCTTGAAATTTTTTTAGCTACATACTATAAGAGCGTTTTTAATCTTAAAAAAGATGGCGAATTTAACATGATGTTAATAAGGCCTATTGAAATAAAAACACAGTATATATTTTCGTATCTTAATTCATCTATAATAGTTATGGCATTTATAGATTTATTATTGCTATTTTCATGTTTTATGTTCCTTGATATAGTGATTTATAATTGGTTTTTCTTCTTCTTATGTCTTTTAATTATATTTACCTTTTTATTTTCAATGCAGTTTTTTATAATATCTTTAGATTTTATATTTGAGAATTCAAGTTCATTATTATCAGCTCTTGCAAGGGATGTTAATGAAACATTTACAAAATACCCAGTTTTTTTAATGCAGGACAATATTAAAAAAAAGATTTTCTTATCATTTTTTCAGGCATATTTAATAGGTTATCTTGTTGTAATATTTATGGATAAAACAATAATAGATAATCTTTTTTATTATTTGCTTTTCCTTATTATAGGCATTGTCATATTTAGCATCACATCAATTATTATATGGAAAAACGGTCTTAAAAATTATGAAGCATACAATTAATTTTATTTTTTAATGATTAATTTTCTATTTCCCATGCATTAATGTATTCTATTTCGCTTGTTTCAATGAATATTTGTGATGAATATTTTTTTACAAGTATTAATTTTTCAAATCCAAATTTTTCTTTAAAATTAATTAAATTTTTTATATCTTTTTTTCGGATGGTATTTTGATATTTTACTTCGCCTAGTATTTTTGATTTATCTGACACAAAATCAATTTCATTCTTTCTAGAATCCTTATGAAAAAAATTAAAGCGATTTTGCATTAATATATAACTTTCGATAATTTCAGGCAAATTTTCACAAAAATAACAAAGAACAGGATAGGTATAATATCTTTTTAATTTTTTTTCAGAAGTTATTGCATTGTTTGAGTAATTATATATTTTTTTAATTAAAAAAGATTTTTCTAAATATTCAAAATATATAGAAATAGTATTTCTTGAAACTCCAAATTCTGCTGAAATTTGAGAGTAGTCGACATAAATTCCAGGTTTATATGAAACAAACTTAAATAACTTAAATAATAAATCTGGCTCTTTTACTGAAAATATTTTAGTTAAATCTTCATATATTATTTTTTTAACAATCAGATCAACATACTCTTTTGCATCATTTAAATTAAAATTAACAATTTCAGGAAATTGCTTATATAAATACTCTTCAAAATAAACAGTATAATCCATATTTTTATCTATTAAATGGTTTAAACCTTTAAATATCAGATATTCTTTAAATGAAAGTGGTGTTATTTGCATTTCAAAAATTCTTCCAGCTAAACTTTCAGTGCTTTTTCTGATAACTGTACTTTCTGAACCTGAAATAATTATTTTGGGTTTTATTATATCATAAACTTCTTTTAACTCTGTATCATAATTTGGTATTTTTTGTATCTCATCAAAAAATAAATAATATGATGAATCTATTTTCTTACCTAAATATTGTTCATATTTTTCGATAACATTCCATATAGAATAGGTGATATCATCAAAAGAAAAATACAATATTTTCTCTCTTTGAACATTTTTATCTTTAATCAAATAGTTTATTAAATATTTCATGCTAGTTGTTTTACCAACCCTTCTAAGCCCAAAAAGTCCAACTATTAATTTATTATCTAATTTTTTGATAAGTTCTTCATAAAATTCTCTTTTTTTTTCATCTTCATAAAAATAATTGTCTTCAAAATGTTTATTAAATCTAATAATCTTTTCCATAAATAGTAAATATTCTTACTTATTTATAAACATAGTGCATTTTTTGTCATTTCATGCACTGTTAAAATTGCATGTGTTAACAATTTAAGAAAAATATCGTAATAAGAAAATAAATTGTTAAGAATCTTAATATTCTTTATAATTCATCAGTTTAAGCACCTAGATAATGAAAACCACTTTTAAGTAATTGCTTTTTTTTAAATACATTTAAATAAAGTAAACTATATGAATGTATACAATTTATTAGCTTTTATTCCATTTTTAATAATAATATTTTTCATGGTCTTTAAAGGTTACAAGCCTGCAAAAGTTATGTTTGCAACATACATTGTAACACTTTTAATGTTATTGCTGATATGGCAGGTAAATATTTCTGTATTATTAGCATCAAGTTTTAAAGGTTTTTTTTCAGCTCTTGAAATTTTTTTAATAATAATATCCATACTAATGTTGTTTAACCTATTAAAAGAAAACAAAAAATTAGATAGTATAAAATATTTTATGAAATCATATACTGATGACAAAAACATTCTTATTGTACTTGTAGGATTCTTTTTAGTAAGTTTTCTTGAGGGCATTGCTGGATTTGGAACACCTGCAGCAGTTGCAGTGCCAATTTTAGTATTTTTGGGCATATCACCATTTATAGCAATAGTGCTTTGCCTTATTGCAGATACAGCATGTGTTGCATTCGGAGCATTTGGAATTCCAGTTTTGTTTGGGATACAATCCTCTGTTCCAACTGCAAACATCTCATTAGTTACTGCAAGTATAGGTATAATAAATGGTATTATTTCTATGTGTTTGCCTTTTGTGCTAATTGCAATCTATAATTATTTTGAGCACAGAAAAATGAAAGACTTTAAGTCATACATCCCATTTGCAACTTTTAGTGGTTTTTCATATGGTATAAGCTATATGTTTGCATCGTTTTTTCTTAATATAGAAATGATATCTGTTTTTGCATCAATATGCGGATTTATTGCAACAATTGTATATTTGCAATTTACAAACTACATAAAACGTGAAAAGAACAAATATGCTTTCGAATTTGCATTAAGTTTTATGCCATATTTTCTTCTTATATTAATGCTTGCTCTATCAAGAATGAATTTTATGGGTTTTGGAAGTCTTCTTAAAAAAATAGCATTAAATATGAGTCTTTACAAAGATGTTATCAGTTTTAGTTTTTCTTTTTATTCTCCAGGAATACTAATTTTACTTACATTTGTAATATTTTCATTATTATATTCAACATCATTAAAGCAATATCTAACTATAGCCAAAGGATCTTTTAACTCGAGTAAAAACGCATTAGTAACTCTATTATTTACTCTTGGCTTTGTCCAGATGATAATATATTCTCATATGAATTCTTTACAGATTCTAGGCATTCCTCATCTTATAGGTGAAATATTTTCAAGAACTGGCGTTTTTTACATATTTTTTGCTCCTATGATAGGTGCATTTGGTGCTTTTGTTGCAGGTAGTGCAACTGTTTCAAATCTTATATTTGGTCCATTACAAAGTAGTATATCTCAAATGAGTATATATCCAGAACATCTTATATTGGCATTGCAAACAGTAGGCGGTGGTGCAGGAAATATGGTTGCAATACACAATGTAATTGCTGCATGTTCTCTTGTAGGACTTAACAATTACGAATCAACAATAATAAAATACAATGCAAAAATATTATTTTTCTATACACTTATTGCAGGTTTTATAGGTTTTTTATTATACATATAAATTTTCATATTATTAACACACAAACAAAAACCTTTTTTCTACTATTAATAGTGATAATTTTTATAAAGCCTTTTCTGTAATCATTTATTATTGATGGAACAAATTCATATTCCAATTTTAAAATCATTTGATGATTTAAAATTTAATCTTGGAAAAAAGACTCTTATAGATTTTTTAAAAGGTGATGTCAATCCAACAATTGAACGTAACCATTTAAACGAACTTACTTCATATGGTTGTCTTTACATGTTTGAAAAAAAGGATTTAATAAATGTAATTGATATTCTAATAAAGCACAATTATCTTGAAAAAATGATAATTTCAGGAGGTTTTGAGGTTGTAAGAAGAACCAGTCTTGGAATAGAAGAGATATACAAAAAAGCATTTAAAATTGAAAATCATTTTCATCTTAATTTTTCAAAAGAATTATTTGCAGATACTGTTATAACTGATGATGACATAGAAACATTTAGTCATTTTGATTTTTTCTTAAAAAAATTTAATCAAGAGCAAAAAAAAGCAATAATCTCATCTAATGATCACATTTTATGTATTGCAGGAGCAGGAACTGGAAAAACAACAGTTCTTACAAAAAGAATAGAATTTCTTAAAAAATTTCGAAATGCTGATGAAAGCAAAATTCTTGCAGTAACTTTTACAAGAAAAGCCTGTATTGAAATGAAAGAACGATTAAAAAGATTAGGTATTACTAATGTTAGAGTTGAAACTTTTAACTCCTTTTGTGAAAAAATCATAAAAAGACATGGTGAACTGTTATATGATGGAAATCATAAAGTTGCAACCTTTTCAGATAAGATAAAAATAGTAAAGCACATAGTCAAAAAGCAAAACATACATTTTGAATTAATAAAAGAAGATTATTTTACAAAAAAACAATTAAGAAATAAAACATCTGATGAATTATTCTTTCTTTTTGTGCGTGACATATTTTCCATATTAGATTTTTATAAAAATTTTGATATTAAGATATCTGAATTTTATCTAAACGAACAAAATCCATCTAACAGGAAAATCGCAAAAATCATGTATGATATAGTAAATAGTGCAGATCAAATACTCAAAAAACTCAATTTAAGAGATTTTTCAGACCAGATAATAGAAACTCTAAGATTATTTAAACAACATCCAAAAACTATTCCAAAATACGATTATATATTAGTTGATGAATATCAGGATGTAAATAAGGTTCAGGTAGATCTTTTAAAGCATATTAATCCTAAATCACTTTTTGTTGTAGGAGATCCAAGACAATCAATCTACGGATGGAGAGGTTCAGATATAAATTACATATTAAATTTTCCAAAAGAATTTGAAAATGTTGAGGTTATATCATTAAAAACCAATTATCGTTCCGATAAAAACATCGTAACTTTTTTCAACAAAATAATAAAGCCATTAGGACTTGTAGATCTTGAATCATCAAGAAGTCTTGAAGAAAATTCAAATGTGTTTTTAGTTAAGCACATAACTGAATTGTCCGAAAAAGAATTCATAACTCAATCTATAAAAAGTTCAATCACAAAAAAAAAAGATATATTTGTACTTGCAAGAACCAATAAGATACTGGAAAATATAGCAGAATTCTTTGATAGTGCTTCTATAAAATACATTATAAAAAATGATGATAACAACGATTTTGATAAAGAACCTAAAGATGATGAAGTAGTGCTTGCAACGGTTCATTCAATAAAAGGAATGGAAGCAGAAGAAGTTTATTTAGCAGGAGCAAACAGTCTTAATTTTCCAAACAAAGTTGCTGACAATTTTATTTTTTCATTAATAAAATCATCTGATGATTATGACAAACAAGCAGAAGAATTAAGACTTTTTTATGTTGCATTGTCACGAGCAAAAAACAAGCTTGTTATGACATATACTGGCAATTTTTCAAATTTTATAACAAATGATTCATTAAACATAATAAAACACATAGAAAATCACAGATCACATTTTGATTCAAGTAAAAATAGCATGCTTGATGTATCAAATCCTAAAATACTAAAAAACATGTTAAAAGACTGGAGAAATTCTAAATCAAGAGAATTAGATATACCTTTATACATGGTAATACCCAATAAAACAATAGATGAACTTGTTATAAAAAGACCTTTAGATATCTCACAATTATCAAGTATTAACGGTCTTGGGACAACCAAAATAATGAAATACGGCAACGATATCCTAAAAATATTATGGGGTGGATGATAAACAAAGTTCTAATTAAGTGCATAGTAGAAATTTATTTTTTCTTTTTCAACATCATCAGTACTTACAGGAACTTCAAAACTTAATGTATATATATCTTTATCATCAAAATAATTAATAGGAATATTAAATAATGTGTAGAGTTGTTTTAATCTGTATATATTATATTGCATTGAAATATCTATTCTTTTTGAAATAAGTTTATCATTTTTATATTTATAATCAATCCAAACACAATTTAACGGTTTTGTCAAAGAATTCAAAAATTTTAAAAAATACTTTTTATCAGGCAAAATAACATCACATACAAACTGTTTAAGTTCATTTATAGTTACTTTTTCACGATTATAATATATCTTAATAGAAGATATAGTATCATTTTTAAAATCAATTCCAATCCCTGCTGGATTATTTGTAAAATCTAAAGGTACATTAAACTTTTTAGATATATATTCAATACTTTTTAGATCAAAATTATCCATTGAAAAATACAATGTTTTTCGTAATACATCATCTCCCATAATAGAGCAACTTATAACAATCTGATTAGAATTAACAATAAAAGGTTTCAAATCTTCAATAAATGCTTTATCAAAAAAATTTAAAATAAAATCCATAGTTTTAAAAAAATCTTCTTTTCGGTTATAAATATAATATACGAATCTTTCCTTTGAACTTTCAGTTAACATATTTGGAAACGAATCAACAAAAACCATTCTTTTTCGCATGTAATGATCTTCATTTCTTAAATCATCAAGTGCTTTTGTTGCCAATTTTTTTAACAAAGGATTTTTAAATGCACTAATTTTATCTACATTTTTCATATAAAAATAATCATTAGATTGAATAGGTGTAAATTCTTTTATTCCAAAACTTTCAGCATATCCATTTTCAACACCGTTACACTCGCCATTAAATTTACAATCCTTACAAACTACAGGCATCATTTTTCCACAAGAATCATTCAATAATGCCAAATAATTACTATCATTAAAAAGAATCATTTTATTTTCATATTTAGACTTAATTGCTGGTTTTAAAATATCTTTTTCAAAAACACACATTGGAAAGTTAATAAACGCAAAATTCATATCATATTCTTTTATCAGTTTATACAAATAATCTATTTTTAATTTTTCTATTATTCTTGTAACAGGCAGATTTATATTTTTATATGAATACAAAAAAGCAAAATTAGAATATCCATTTTCCTTATAATATAATATCTGTAAGAATATTCTTGATATGTTTGATGAATCAATAACTATAAGAAGGTATTCAACTCCATTATAATTAACATGTTCTGGTTTATTTAAAATATTTAATGTCATTCTTATTTACGATGTCCTATTAATATTACTGTAACAATTGTTTTTATATTTTTCGGATAAAACATCACAAAACGAAATATTAGCTGTATTTATTGCATAAGAATATATACAAAATTCATAATTGTTAGCATGATTACACATTTGTGGTTCTTTGTTAGAATATGCTATATTATATATGCAATAATCTTTATGTTCTACATCTATTAAATTACATATTTGCAAATCATCATTTTTCATAGCAAGTTTTATCATACATGTTGTAGCATTCTTAGATAAACTGCAATATGTTTGATTATTAAATTTTAATGCTCCTGCTTCATAACAATCCTGAGAGCTTATTGCATATTCACAAAAAGATATATCATTTAAAGATTCAGAAAGTTGCAAAAGACATTCTTCATTATTATTACAATATGAAGATACATCATAATAATACTGATTTATGAAAGAAAAAGCCAAAACTAAAACAAAAAAGAACAACAATACCAAATTATCAGTAGTATTTTTCATTTTATAAGTCCCTCTTCATAATATTTTAGATGATAATAAGAATACATTATAACAAGAACAGCAAAAAATATAATAAACATATACAAAATTGTTTCATGTTGTATTCCAAAATCCCAAAGTATCATAAGAGATTTTTCTATCATGTAAAATCCAGATATCATAAATATCCAATTATAAAATATATGTGTTGATTGCTTATAAAGTATTGCAGTAATAAATATACCTAAGAAAAGCCCTACAAAATGACTTATGTTTCCGCTTAATATCTGATTTGAAAGTATCTTATCTGTAAAAAAAGAAAGAAAGAAAAAAGAACTTAAAAGCAATATGATTGGCATATCAAAAACAAAAAAAAGTTTTATTTTAAGTAAAGGTTCTCTCATCATTATTGCACCAAGAATTGCAAAAAGTCCTGCACTTGCTCCAACAACAATTGCACCTTGTGTTATTAATGCTTCAAAACTATTACCCAATATTCCTCCTATCATATAAATAAACAGAAACTGGAACGAACCTATTTTTTTTTCAAGCAACAATCCAAAAAACAATAAAATAATCATATTCAAAGAAAAATGAAGCCAATTAATATGAACAAAAACAGAAGTAATAGCACTAAAGATTGAAATATTTCTTAGTGATACTCCATATCTTACCGCATCATGAAATGTTAAGTTAAAATTAAAGAAAAAAAAGAAAAAAGAATTAATCAAAATAAGAAATACAGTAAAAAAAGGGGTATTAGAATGAATTTTTAATTTCTCAAGCAACGAAACTGCGTATTCATTTGAAGGATTTACCAAAATTTCATTTTTAAGATACTTAGAAGCATTCCTAAAATTATTCAGCTCTAACTCTATTAACGCAAGATAGTAGTTCAAATTTGGATACTTAGGTTTCTTTTTAAGTACACTAAGATATATTATTTTAGCTTTCTGATATTCTGCATTTTCATAATGATACTTTGCAAGACCAAGTTCAGCACTAACAATTTCATTTAAATTTCCATAACTTTGTGCTTTATGCAGTTTTTCAAGTAAAAATTTATGCTCCAATTAAAAATTAATAACATTCATTATTTTAATAAGTTTTTAATTTACTTTTAATAGTAAAAAAGAATCATCAACAAAAATAAGAGTATTTTATTGACAAATCCCAAAGTAAGATTTATAAAAACATAGAAACATACTTTATTATGGCTTCTGAAGACGATTTATATAAGAATTTTTTGAACAATATTCTCTTTAGTTCTTTTAATACAAAGGAGATAAATTATATAATAAAAGTTGATAAATCAGAAGAAGAAAACGAAGAAAATATGTTAAAGGTAACCATTCTTGATAAGGGAAATTTTAATCAAAATACCTTTAAAATGAAAAAAGAATCAGAGGATAACATGCAGAACAAATTAAAGAATATTCTTATAGAATCAATAAACAGAAAATTAATATCAAAAAACTCAATTGCAACATTTATATTCAATAAATCATTATGTGATGAATATCCTTTAGGATTAATAGTAATAGAAGTTTCGCGTGTTTTGTACAGAATTGCTAGATTCAATTTAACAGAGTACCTTGAAAATAACATCGTTTTAGAAAAGATAATAGATATTGCTGAAGAAATAAGAAAAGAGGGGCGTGAAGGGAAGATGATAGGAACATTATTTGTAATAGGGGATTATGAAGAATTAAAACATTACCTAAGGCCCTTAATTCTTAACCCTTTCTATGGATATCCTGAAAATTTAAGAGATCTTGTCAATTCTGATTTAAGCGATACAATAAAAGAATATGCTCAGTTAGATGGTGCATTTATAATCAATAACAAAGGAATTGTAATAAGTGCAGGAACATACATAGACATAAACACAGAAAATGTTAAAAAATATTATGGTTGGGGAACAAAGCATCTTGCAGCATGTGCAATAACAGAAAACACAAAAAGTATTGCAGTACTTGTTTCAGAAAGCGGAAATGTAATAAAGATATTTAAGGGTGGAAAACTTATTTTGAAGTATTAGAATATGTTGATGGTGATGTTAAATATGTAATAAATTTTTGTATTATTGTTTTATTAGCAGACTCATTATTAATATTTGCTGAATCAGATTTCACAATACTAGATATTGTCTGATCAATCATTTTCATTAATGTGTTTGACGCATTATTTCTCATAAGTTCAAGTAATTCATTGTGTTGTGTATTATTAATTTGATTCTTTTCTATTTCTTCCTTAAAAGTTCTTAAAAATAGCATATTAAAATTTGATACAACTATTGGATCTAAACTAAACTCTTCTTCTATAGTTTTAGCACCATAACCAAGTTCATTATTATTATCCCATGAAAAATAATTTATTATTTCTTTCCATTCATCCTGACTAATTCCTAAAAAATCACCATTAAAAGCATTTAATGTTTTATTCTTTTCCTCTATTTGTTTTTCAACAATTTCTTTAAGCGAACTAACTTCATAACTCAAAAATTCTTCTTCTTGTTTTACTATTACAGAAAATTGTTGATATAATTGTGCTATCTGATTGTATAAGTTTTTCAAGTTTACTCTAATTAATTTAGTATCAATTGTGCTAGTATCAGTGCTAGTATCAGTGTTAGCATCAATTTTTTTAAGCAATTCATTTTCATTACTAAACCTTTGTGTTTCTTGTATTAGCTGTAAAATTACACCTTCTCCATTTTTTAATGTTTCTGCATTTTTTATGTAAGAATTATCTTGAAACCAACGCTTTTTAATCCCATCATCAAATTCACGAATTAATTTCTTATAAGATACTTCAAGGTCTTCTAAAATAGATTTACTTGAAGCAAAAGTATCTTTAATTAGCATTACTATTTCAATTTTTCTTTCATCTGTTAATTTTTCATAAAAATCAGAATTATTATCTTTAAGAAAAATTCTACTAACATTTAACATTGAATCGTACAAATAAGACAAGTCCTTCTTCATTCTCTCTATCAAAGGTTTAATAGAATGTTCAATATTTTTAACAGGATCTGTTATCTTAGGATCATCTTTACCCCAAAAAATTCTTAAAAACTTATTTGCTAAGAAACCTAAAGACACAATCATTATTACAACATACACTCCAGCAATTATACCATCATTTTCTAACAACATAAATAAAATACTTCGAACAAATCCACTCGAATTTGTAACACCAAAATTCTTGTTAAATTCAACTATATAAACAGACATGATGCTGGATGCTAAAAAAATAGCTCCCCATCCTAGAGTACTCATCCTTTTTTGTTTTTTGTAGTCATTATAAGCCCAATACAATAAAACTGCATGTATAGCAAAAGCAATAATAAAACCCAAAACAGTCCCAAACAACTTTGATATCTCTGATGCACCTATAACCTTTCCATCTCCAAGATAGAACATAGAAATTGTTGTTATTATAGCAATAACAAACGCAACAACCTTTGCACCTTTTTCATCCAAAAAAGTTTTCTTTAATATGGTAAATAGGGCTGTAAATATACCAACAACGGTACATATTATTATAAGACCTGAAAGAGCTGTTTCATTTCCCATTAATGCTGTTGTTGATGTAAATATTTTTTCAAATATTCCAAAAATTTGACTCATATATTTTACATAGATAAAATATCTTTATAAATTTTTCTTTTGAATTACAGTATTTGTGTTATTTAACTTTAGAAAATCAAGTATTTTTACTAAAACTTTTTGTGATTCATCAAAATATTTATAAAGTTATTACTTTGCCTTATTTTTTATGAAGATTCTTGATTTTCCGATTTTAAGACAGACTTTCGATTATGATTGCGGAGCAAAAGCGTTACAATCTGTTCTTGTTTATTATGGAGTTGAAGTAAGAGAAGATACCATTATTAAACTTGCCCATACAAATAAAGATATAGGAACTCCAATTGAAGGAATTATAGAAACTATAGAGAAATACGGATTAAAATACGTATCAAAAAGCATGAATATAAGTGAAGTAAAAGATTTTATAGATAAGAATGTTCCTGTAATTGTTGTAATACAGGCATGGAAGGATAAAAAAAATGTTGATTGGAAAAATGATTGGGATGATGGGCATTATGTAACAATAATTGGTTATGATTCTGAAAAAATCATATTTGAAGATCCATCATCATTTGAAAAAACATATCTAACTTGTGATGAATTCCTTAAACGCTGGCATGATGTTGACAGCAAAGGTAAAAAATATTTTAATCATGGTATTGCCGTTTTTGGAAAAGAACACAAATTTGATTCTGAAAAGTTAATTCATATGGGATGATTTTATCATAAAATTTAAAAAACAATAATTAAAAATACTAATGTGAAAGAATTATACAATGGAGTCTGGGCAGAAAAGTTAAAGAATAATCAATCATTGCCAGTAGGAGATTATGTTATTTCAGGAGCATGTCAAAAGGAAATAATCCTTGATTTTAAAAATTTGAAAAAAGATACAAAGAATTATGATTTTGATTCTTTAGAGCAACTTTTAGAAGAAGAATACAAAAGAGATGGACAAATGTTAAAAGAACAAGCAGAATATATGGGCTTACAAATTGATCCATATTTACTGTTTGTTTCATTATTTACAAAAAAACATGTATCACATATGCTTCAAACTGATAGAAATGATTCTTTAAGTCACATAGAAAGAAATTTTGTACTTTTTGCAAAAAAATCTGCTAAGTTATCAGACATGAAAGGGATTTCATCTTCTTACGAACAGAGTGCATTAGCTCAATACCTGCTACAGAATTTTCTTGCAAAATCGCAATATTCTTGTGCATATATGAGCGGAATGGTTTTAAATCCAAAAGAAAGAACATTAAAAGATAATGCCTTTGTAATAATAAATGACAACAAAACCAACAGTTATGTTTTAGATATTTCACAAATAACGCCTTTTATATGCAACATTCCATCTTTTTTTAAAATGGATTGTGTCTTAAGTTATAGATTATTTAAAGGAACAGATAATCTTTTAATAAGAGGAAACGATATCTTAAGTGGAAATGAGATGTTTTTTGGTATAACAGATTCTATTTCACACAAAAAAATATGTTTTCATAAAGAAAAAAGCGACTTTTTGTATGGCATATCTGGATTTCCTGCATAATTGATATTAAGAATTTAAAAAAACCTTGATTTTTTTTAGCTTTTTAAAAATTTTAAAAACACAAATAAACACAATATTTTATAAATGATTCTTTTTTAATTGTTTTTATGAATAAGGAAAACTTGCTTGTAAAATTTTCTGAAAAGCCTCTTAAAAATTCTGGTAAGTTTGTTGGTGAAAGAAGTTTTTTAGAACTTTTAGATAATTCTTTCATCATAATTGATAAGGATGCTGGTTATACTTCACATCAAACAGCAGATTTTTTAAAAAAGATTCTTAATGTTGAAAAAGCAGGACATTCAGGTACATTAGACCCAAATGTTACAGGTGTTCTTGTTTGCGGAATAAATAAAGCAACAAGACTTATGGAATACATGTTAAAATCAAACAAAGAATATGTATGCCTTATGTATGTTCACAAAGAAACATCCATTGAAAATATAAAGGATGCATTTAAAAAATTTACAGGAAAAATAATGCAAATGCCTCCTGTTGTATCTGCTGTTAAAAGAGAATTAAGAGAAAGAGAAATATATTACATTAACTTGATAGATTTTGATGAAACTTGTCAAAACATATTGTTTAGGGTTGGATGTCAACATGGAACATATATAAGAAAACTTTGCAGTGATATAGGAGAATACATAGAAAAAGGTGCACATATGAAAGAGTTAAGAAGAACAAAAGCAGGTCCTTTCACAGAAAATGATTCTATAATATCTCTTGACAAACTAAGAAATTTATACGAACTTTATATTTTAAATGATAGCAATAAAGATTTTTATGAAAAACAATTAAGAAATTATATAAGACCAGTAGAAGAACTTTTAAAAGATTATAAAAAAGTATATGTAAGAAATAGTGCTGTTGATAGGATATGTCACGGATCAGATCTTGCAATTCCTGGAGTAAGTATGCTTGAAAACAATATAGATATAGGAGAAACAGTTGCAATGTTTACATTAAAAGAAGAATTAATTGGTATAGGTATTGCATTTATGACAAGCCAAAATGTAATCAAAAAAGACAAAGGAGCCTTTGTTAAGACTAAAAAAGTATTAATGAATGTTGGAACATATCCTTGTGTATGGAATTTTAGTGAAGATGAATAAGATATCAGTAGTCTACGATTTAGTAAAAAATCATTTTAGTGCATATGGTAAATCATCACATGATTTTGAACATACCAAAAGAGTTTATAGGTTAGCATTGTTTATAGGCAAAAAAGAATCTGCTGACATAGAAATACTTTCATACGCATCATTATTACACGATATAGGAAGACATATGCAGGATGAAACCAAAGGAAGAATTTGTCATGCCGAATATGGTTGTGAGCTTGCTGGCGATATACTTAAAAACCTTGAAATAGAAGAAGAAAAAATAAGAAAAATACTAAATTGTATATTAAGGCATAGATCCAAGGGACATTTAATTCCACAAACAATAGAAGAAAAAATATTGTTTGATTCTGACAAAATAGATTCTATAGGTGCAACAGGCATAGGAAGAGCTTTTATGTTCGCTTCCGAGGTTGGAGCAGATCTTCATAATCCATACGTATCTATTGATGAAAGTTGTGCATATTCTAAGGATGATACTGCATATCGTGAATATTTGTTAACACTATCTAAAGTAAAAGATAGGGTTTTTACAAAAACAGCAAAAAAAATAGCAAAAAAAAGAAGCAGGTTTATGGATGAATTTTTCAAACAACTTAATAAGGAATTTGATCTTAAATTGTAATATCCATATCAAAAATTGAAATATTTCTTTTAAACGATAATTTAAAGATTTTCCATAATTATATAAAAAAACACAACTTACATATTTAAGAATGTGTTTTAGACTTATTATAAAAAGCTATGATTTTGCATGCAAATATTTAGAAAATGATATTATGCACAAACCGATTGAAAAGTTTTCACAAATGTATTATAAGATTCAATTAGATGATTTTAATCAGTTTATCAAAAAAATTGAATTCATTATGTATCATTCCAGATTAATTGAGGATTTATATTTAGAATTTGCAACAATATCAGATAATTCAGTAAAAATTAATAATGAAATTGCAAATATGTTAAATAAAGAGTACAAACAAATAATATTAACATACTTTAATTCTAACAACATAAAAGATATATCAAGCAAAACAGAGTTTCAAATTGATATTAACGAAAATTATAGTATAAAATTTTTAAATCATAACAATACTTTGCTTTTAAGCCTTAATGAATACAACCTTACTAAAAGAGACTATATGATAAACAAACAAGATAAAGAATTAAATTCGATACTAATAAATTATCTTTTCTATTTAATGGAGCTTGATAAAAATCAAGAACAGAAATTTTCAGTAATAGATCCACTATGCAATACTGGAAAATTAATCATAGAATGTTCTTTTTTTAACAAAGATATGGCAATTAATGTAAGAAACAGGCTCAATTTCCCTGTTTTTAAACTTTTTGGACATATTTGTGAGAATATTGTATTAAAAAACCATAATAATTATACAGGAATAGTTAACGATAATCAGGATTTTAAATGTTTTAGGGAAAATGTCAACTTTACAAATCAGAAAATCAAAATATCCAAATATGATCTTGATTGGCTTGATGTAAAATTCAAAAAAGGTGATCTTGATTATTGTATATCATATCTTAAATCCGATCTTGATAAAAAAAAAGTAAAAGAATTCTTTTATCAGGCAGAATTTATAACCAAAAAGACAATAGGAATAATTTCAGATTTTAAAATAGATGAAAAAATATTAAAAAAATACTCACTAAAAACAAAGATATTTGATGAAATAATTGTTTTTGATTCAACCTATTACATATATATTATAGTTCATTAAACCATCTATTTTTAAAAATCTAAAAAGAACTTATTAAGAATTTAAAAAAAACTTGTTTTTTTTTTATAGCTATTTGTTCTTACATACTCTTAAGAGGTTTTATATTAAAAATTTCAAATGCATCATCAAGTATTATTTTTATACATTTTAAAATTAATAAACGTCCATTTTTTAATTGTTCATCAGATTTTAATATATTTTCGTTTTGATAAAATTCATTAAACAGCTGACATAATCTAATCATATAATTTATAATAGAAGATGGTTTATATTTAATACAAGCATCAATTACTGTTTCAGGATATTCCTTTAACATTTTAACTATTGAATTTTCTAATTCACCAAAAAGTGAAAAATCAACATTTAGATTTGTTAATAGAATTTTATCATCTGATTTTTCTAATATTGAATTTATTCTTGCATAAGTATAAAGACAATAAGGCCCTGTTTCCCCTTCAAAACTTAAAGATTTTTCAATATCAAAATTAATATCAGATAAAGGATTTACCTTAAGCATATTAAAAGTTAATGCAGTATAAGCAATAGTTTCAGCTTTGCTATTAATATCATCCATATTCTTATTTTTAATTTTTAAATTAGTTAATGCCTTATCATTAATCATATCCAATATATCATCAGCACCAATTGTATTTCCAAGTCTTGAAGAAAATACATTACCATCTTTATCATATATCATTCCATAACCAAAATGATAATTTTTATTGCTATCTCCAAATCCTAAACTTTCAAGTATTTTAAACAATACTTCAAAATGATATCCTTGCTCATTTGCAACTATAAAAATATATTTATCAGCAGAAAAATCATTCATTTTTTGATATGCTAAATAAATATCCTGAGTCATATATATAGTTGTCCCATCCTTTCTTAACAAATATTTTTTACCATAAGTATCATCCTCAAAATCAAAATAGATAGAAGATCCTTCTCCTTTCTTAAACCCCTTTACTCCTTTTTTTACAGCACTCTCAATTATATCCTTTCCCTTATCATAAATGTCACTCTCAAAATATTCCTTATCAAACTTAGGTAATTTATATCTCTTATAAGTATCCTTATACCCTTCTAATACCCATGCAAGTATCTTATTCCATAAATCAAGAGTCTCCTTATCCTTTTTTTCCCATAAGACTAACATTTCCTGTGCCTTTTCATCAAGCTTCATTAAAGGATATTCTGTGTTTTTTTGCCCATATAAAACATACAAATCAGCAACAAAATGATCTGGTTTTTTATTCTCAGAGGTGGGGCTTTTATTATTTGCAAAAAGCTTGTATGCAAGCATCGTTTTACAAACAGCAATTCCCCTATCATTATTAAGATTTGCTCTTATCACATTATGTCCTGCTTTTTTAAGCATATTCGTTAAAGCATTTCCTAAAAGTATATTTCTTGAATGTCCTAAATGCAATGCTTTGTTAGTATTAGGCGATGGGTATTCAATCAATATTTTTTGAGTTTTATCTATTTTGATTTTATTCTTAAAAGAATTATCAATTATTTCATTTATAACAGACTCTGATTGTTTTGCATAATTTGCATAAAAATTTACAAATCCACCCATAACCTTTACATCACTTAGAAAATCAGGCAATTTTTTTAAGAACTCATTTGCTATTTCATTTGCTATATTTTGTGGTGATTCCTTTAAATCTTTTGACATTATAAAACAAGGAAGAGAAAAATCTCCATTTTCACTTTTTTTAGGTTTCTCAATAATGTCTAAAAGATTTATTCCAGACAAGTCATACTTAACATTTTGCAATAAAAAATCTACAATCTTTTCTTTCATTTATAAAATTACTAAAAAAAACATGTTTAAAAATGTTTGCTAAACAAAATTAACAATTAAAAATATATGAGGTTAGCCAGATTTGAACTGGCGATCTTTGCCAAGTCAGGGCAATGTCATAGCCACTAGACCATAACCTCACAACAGTAATTTAAAACATTACAAGATTTATAAATTTTTTTAAAAAAACGTTCCGTTCATCCTGCGGATGTTAAGAAGTGGATGTTCAGATAAGGCTGTTTTTAAAACGAACAGTGAAACGAGCAGTCATACTAGGGTTTTAACATTCACGAATATATGAAGTTTCTGTAGCAAAACGGAAGAAATTTGGGAGAGTACTGCAAGTCAGAACCATATATTCGGTGTTAGTTAGGAGCTCTGAAAGAGCGAATAGGGGTAAAACGACCGCTAGTTCTGATATTTTTACGAACGAAGTGAGAGTAACTAAAAAGGGTTTGGGGTTTTGCGATAGCCAATTTGAAATATTTGAAAATTAATTTTAAATAATGTATGGAATTATATCTGAAGCTAATTCTTCTGGTTTTTTTTTAGTTGTATCTATTGATATAACATTTTCAAATTCTAATTGTACTTTTTGCATTATTTGATCAAACAGTTCCATTCTTCTTTTATGTTCATCTTTTGTTTGTAAGGAAAGACTATCATCATTACCATTTAATTCTCTTTTATTATATCTCCTAAGCCTTTCTTCAAAAGAACATCTAAAATAAAAAAAATTCTCAACTTCTCTAAATGTATATAAAGGTAACCTATTAATTAAACTTTTAGAAGAAGAATATAACAAACCATAAAACATAACTGAGGGATAATATCTATCCTGCAGTATTATCTGATTTTCTTTTTTTATTGGCAACCATTTATCTTGCGTTAATAAATAAGTGTAATATAAATCTTTTTCAAATCTACTCATGGAATTTTCGATTTGACCTTTTAGAATATCATTTGTACACAATGCACCTTTATTTGTACCTACATTATAATTTAATTCTCTTAATTTATAATCTAAAATCTCAATAGCCTTTGATTTCCCTGATAGGTCTAAACCTTCAAAAACGAAAATTCTACTCATAATTTATGAAAGAATGATTAATTAAAAAAAGTATTCATTACTTATTAATAGAAAAACTATTAAATTAAAAAAATTCTAAATATATAATGAAGAAGATATCAATAGCAATACCTATTTATAATGAAGAAAAAAACTTAGAAAAATGTATTATATCATTAAATAATGAAATACAAAAATTGGATATAACTGTTAAAACTTATCTTTGTTTAAATGGGTGTGAAGATGATAGTGAAAATATCGCAAAAAAAACAAAAGATTTGTTTCCAAATCTTAATATTGTCATAATTAAATCAGAAAAAGGAAAACTTAATGCTCAAGAAAAGATTATAAGTAAAATAAATGATAATTATCCAATAATCTTTATGGACTCAGACATCGAATTAAAAAATAATGTTATAAAAATAATATTAGATGAATTAAATAATAATAAAGAATTAATTGCTGTTGGAGCTTTTCCTATTGCTAAAAAATATCAAGGACTAAATATTTGGAAAATATTTTTAGATAGGGTATTAAATATTCGTTCAAGATTCCCTCAGGCAGAAATAAGCAAATTTGATGTTACAAATCATCATAAACTTGCAGTAGATAATCCTCAAAGTATAAATACTAATCCAAATCATGAATCAAAATCAAAAGTTTTTTTTCATGGAAGATTATTTGTATTAAAATCTAAAAGATATTGGAATAAACCTAAAAAAGCAGGAATTGTGGGTGATGATTCTTATCTCCCAGATTACATAATTTATAATTATGGAATAAATCGAATCAGGATTAGGTATGATTCTATTGTATATTTCATACCCCACACATCTATAATAAATCATTACAAAGCTTATAAAAGAATATATTTTGATTTGAAAAATTTAGAAAAGAATTATCCTGAATTTAAAGAAATTAGAAAAAAATCTCAATTAACACTTGATTGGGATTATATTAATGAACTGAGAATTATAGACAGAATATTTTTTTATATATTTTCTACTATTAGATATTTAGAAAAATTAATATTCAATTTAACTAAGGAAAAGTGTCCTGAAGAACTTTGGTACTATAAAAAAAAATAAAGAATAATGGCATTGGGACAGAAAAGTTTAATCCTTTAGGATTATAACAATTGTCCCTCTTTCCAATATATTTTTTTTGCCATCTATTTTAGCACCATTTCCATATGGAGTAACTCTTCTTTCAAAAATTTCCTCTAAATCCTCTTGGATGTTAAGTTTACCATTTATTTCAGCAGTTATTTTTCTAACAATACTAGTATATACCTGTAAACACTTATAACTTTTCGGTACATAATATATTATGATAACAAATAAAAAATTAAAAAAGGTAATTTTGACATTAAATTCTCAAATTAATTTTTATAAAGAATTTAATTTGAGAGATAATAAACGAAATTGGAAAACTTATGAAGAAGAACTTCATCATAGGATAAGGTATGCAATCTTAGGTTATGGGCATTATATTGATAAAGCAATTGAAAAACTTTCAATTACTAAAACTGAAACACGAGGATGTAAACCTAAATTATCATTAAAACAAAAAGTAATATTACTTTTACTTAAACAATTAATTGGTAAAAGTAATAGAGAAATGTCTTTACTATGTCTTTTATTTGAGGCATTAACTGGAGTTTATATTAGTTATAAAACAATTGAAAGACTTTATTCTGATGATGAAGTATTTTTGATTTTGCATAATATGCAATCTTTGTTTATGACAAAGATTAGTTTAACTAAAATATCTGCTTGTGGTGATTGAACAGGTTATTCTTTAATAATTTCTAAACATTATGCCTCTGAAGCTCAAAAATCAAAAGACAATGTTAAAGAAGCTAGAGGTCAAGAAGTAAAAACTAAAAAAAGAAAACAATGTTTTGTATATGCTTTTAAATTAATGGACATTAAAAGTAGATTATATTTAGCTTATGGAACAAGTTTTAAAAGTGAACAAAAAGCTTATGATAAAGCTATTCAAATGGCTTTAGAACTAAAGATATCAATAGAAGATATTAGATTAGATAGATATTATAGTAAACAAATTTTTGTTAAAAACCTAAGTGAATCTTTAGCTGGAATTAAGTTCTATTTAATTCCAAAATCTAATGCAACAATTAAAGGTTGTTTAATTTGCATAATATGCTTAAAGGTTTTTGTTTAAATACACAACTATCTTTCAGAATATTTTCTAAGAAATAATTCTGAAAGTGGCTTTTTTGAAGATAAAAGAAGATTTGGTTGGAAAATTTTACAAAAGAGAATAGACAGAGTAGATACTGCAATATTTACAAAATTAATTTGGCACAATCTATTTTGGTTGGGAGGTGTTAAATAATTTTGTCCCAATGCCAAGAACATCGATACATTCTTAAAGTTTTAAATTTCAATATATTTATTTTATGGTTTTTGAAAAAGGAATTTGGAATGAACAAGAATATATTAGTTATTGGATTGAAACAGAGGATTATAAAAAATTTGATAATATTAGACAAGTTTCAGCAATATGTATTAATGATTTAGGAGAGATTCTATTAATTAAAAATCCTAAGAAAAATACTTGGAGTCTACCTGGAGGAACTCCTGAAGGAGACGAAACTGTTGAAGAAACATTAATTAGGGAAGTTGATGAAGAAGCTTCTTGTGATATTGAAATTATTTCATTACTTGGAGTTATAGAAGTTAATTTCCCAAATAATCCCAATAAAAATGAGGGGGAAATCTTTCATCAATTAAGATTTTTAGCAAAAATTAAGAATATAAAAAAGCAAACTATTGACCCAGATAAAGGAATAATATTAGATAGAATTTTTGTTAAACCTGAAATTTTTTTAAAGTTTATTCCTTGGACAAAAATAATTGGCAAAGAAATTTTATATTCTACATTAAAAAAATTAAAATGAATGAAGCAGAATATGTGAAAAAATATTTTAGAAAGGAAAATTCTATAGCAAATTGGTGGGATCCAACAGAAGGAGACTTAAAACATATATATCTTAAAGAAATAGAAATAATTAAGAAATATTTATTCAAAGATAAAAAAATTAAAACTAAGGCTGGTTTAGAATTATCTATTGGAAAAGGTAGATTAGGACTTAATATTTATAGTTTATTTCAAAAATATTTAGGAACAGACATATCCAATCAAATGTTAAAAATAACAAAAAAGCAAGATAATAAAATAAAATTAAAAAAAATAGATTCTGAAAATTTATCAACTATCAACAATGAGACTTATGACTATGTTTTTTGTCTTGCTGCATTAGTTCACTATCCAAATCCAGATTTAGCTATAAACGAAATTTCTAGAGTATTAAAGAAAGGAGGAATCTCTATAATTTCTGTTGATAATAATATTAGTATAAAAAGATTGTTTAAATCTTGGGTAACTAAAAAAAATCTTAAAATTAATTCTAAGTTCAAACCACAAGGGAATAGCATTTTTCAAGTATATTCTAAAAAAGAATTAAAAAATATGTTCAAACAAAATAATTTGAAAATAGAAAAAATAATTTATTTAGGTATGATTCCTGCAATTCAATATCAAACTTCAAATTACAAAAACAAATATTTAATTAGTCCTGAAGTCTCATATAAATTAAGGAGAATTAGTTTTTTAATTGATAAAATTCCTATTATAAATAGAGTTGCAAATTATCAAATTTTTATTCTTAAAAAATGACTAATTTTTATTTATTTCATTAAAAACCCAAAACCCGTATTTATTTAAAAATATCAGAATTGCAACTAACATTCAGGGTTTAGGAAAGTTTCGACCAACGAAAGAAATTTGGGAGAGAGAGGGCGAACTCTTAAGCCAGTGTTATGTTTGGGTGAGCGATAGTAAAAGTGCAACGTCCCCGACTGACTGAAAAGAAGGAGAGTAAATTTTTGCCCCCGTTTTTTTCGATTATTTCTTATAAATTTGTTTACGATGGTCCATTTCTAAAACTAAAATACGCAACTCATTATCTTTAATATCAACAATTACTCTTAATTCTCCAACCCTCAATCTAAAATAAGGATTTCCAACTAATTTCTTCACATGACTATGAGGTCTAATTCGACACCTCTCTAAAGAATGAAGAATTCTTTCTTGCAAATCTCTATCAAACTTTTTAAGTTGCTTCTTTGCCTTTTCAGTATAAATTAAATTGTACATTTACAAACCTAACTCTTTTTTAATTTCATCATGAGTATAAACTCTACCATGTTTAATATCTTCTTCTGCTTCATGAATATTCTTTATAGCTTGTTCTGATAATTCCATAGTATCTTCTACTAGGTCCCAAATAACTTCCTCATAAGTCTCTTTATCATATAATTTTCTTTTGGCAAGAAGATCACGAAGTTCATCACTAATTTGTATTGTTGTTGTCATAGTATGCTATAGGCGACTATAATATATAAATCTATCGATTTTTTAAGGGGGCAACAATTTATTGAATATAATTTTCATCTATAAAAATATATTTTCTTGGTTCAAACTGAGTAAACATTTCTTCACGAGTTTTAAATACATTTTTTGTATATTTCAAAAATTTTATCTAAATATTTTTTTTCTGAAAAAATAGGACCATGAATTGTTTTCAATTCTGATTTTTTATAAAAAGCTATTAATAAATTGGTAATATCAGAAAAACCCATAAAAATCTTAGGATTATTTTTTATTACATCATAATTTATTTTTTCCAAAATTTCATTACAAGAAAATCCTCCTTTAAGAGTTAATATTACTTTTATACTTTTATCTGAAAAATATTTTTCAATATCTTCTATTTTATCTTTATTATCCTGTACTAGTATATTATCAGAATGAACAGCAAAATATCCAGCCTCACTAATTAGTTTAGATATTTCCTCTATATCTTTTTGAGATTTAGGATTGCCTGATGGTGCAATAAGTGCAATTTTATCTCCTTTAATTAATGGTTCTATATTAATCATCTTTAAATATTTCTATTATATTTTATATCGAGTAGTTCGTATTAAGAAGTTTGAAACAAAAACTATCAAAGCAAATTAACTGAGCAAGTATTTATCTTTCAATAATTGTTCTGTATATCAAAGGCATTTTGCCAAAAATAGTAGATTATTTTATTGACTTTTGAAGATATTTTTTTTACTTATTTGAATTGACACTATTAATCATCAAAATCATGCCCAACTCAATTAAAGCTATAGGAAATATTATATGTATATTAAATTTTAAAACTTCCAAATTATGCATAAGAAAAATTATTCCTAAAGTAATTATAAAAATTGGGAAAAATCTTATTTTCATTTGTAATAACCTCCATTTATTTTTGAAATACCACTTTCAAATGTTATAAGAATATCTTCTTCTCCTTTTGAATAATTATCAAAATTATAATAAATATTACCAATTTTCTTAAAATCCAAAGGTAAATTTACATCAATCAATTCAGAATCTTTTAGATCTATTACAATTTTTCTATCATCTTTAAAATACATGTTAAAAGTACTAAAACCACTATTAATATGGATATCGTGATTATCATTAGTATATATTGTATATGAGGATAATCCACTATTAAGTTCTACATAATCAACATTAAGATTTCTAAAATCAATAAATAAATTTGACAATGCAGAATCTATTATTAGTGTTGTATTGACATTTTTGTTAAGTTTTAAATCAAAATCAAATAATGTTTTTCTATCTATAAAATATTTTGAAACATCATATGTATTATCAGAATTATCCTGTTTTATTGTTATTTCCACATCTTTATCTTTTGATTTGTTTACAATATTAACACTATCAATTCTGGCAGAATAATATGTCATTTCTGATTTATTATCATAAATGTTTTCTGAGATATTCACATTGCCAACAAAATGACTTATTTTGTATATTATTTTATTTGGCTCTTCAAAATTAAACGAAATATTGTTATATCCACCCTCAACATATGCTGAACCATCATATCTTATGCTGTTTCCAATGCCAAAAGAAAAATACATAACTATTGATAAAATAAGTAAAAAAAAACCATATTTCTTTTTATCTGTAAGTATTAAAACGCCTGCAAGTATTATTAATATTGGAAACAGATAATTTACATATTTCATATCAACAATAAAAAAATGATTTAAAATATTTAATCCTAAAACATTAAAAAGCATAATCATGCCTAAAACTAATACCAAAAAGCCAACTACAAATGTCGTTGTATTGATTTTTAATCCCATTTTATTTTTTTAACAATAATATTAAACCTATAGATATTACAAGTAAAGGCCAAAAAATCCTATCCATAAAATTGAAAAAGAACTGTCTTATAAGAAATAATAATCCTATAACAATTATTATTATTCCTATAACATTACTTTTATCATTTTTTTTCTTTTTATTATCTATGCTCTTAATTATTTTCTTTGATGCTGACTCAACTCTCTCTTCTATTGGTGTTTTTTTTTTGCCCTTATCCTCTTCTCTTTCAGGCATAAGTATCCACAATATAATATATATTATAAGTCCTACTCCATCAAAAAATATTAATAAAAGCATTATTAATCTAATCCATATAGGATCTATTTCAAAGTATTCACCAATACCTGCACATACTCCTGCAATTTTTTTATTATCACAAGAACGACTCAATTTTTTCATATTTTCATGAACCATAACTATATATTATTAAATACTGATTTATAAACAATATGAAGTTAAACTCCATAAAACTATTTAAATAAATGATGTAATATATTTCTATGATAGACTCAATAATTGATAAATTAATCTTTTTTATACCTGTATTGACATCAGCTATTGCATTTATGATATTTAATAATACGCATAAAATGTATATAATAAGTAAATATGAAGGGTTAAAAATATTTAGTCTTGCATTCTTATTATTTGGTATTGAAAATTTTTCAAGATTTTTTCTTTATTATATGATTCCAAAATTATCAATACTTAGTTCTAATTTATACAATACAATTAAATTAGTCAGTTACATTTCATTAATATCTTCACTTTTATATCTTTCATATAGTCTTACATGGAAAAACTTTTCAACAAAAAAAAAGGATGTATCTTTTAAAATTATTCTACTTTTCATAGTTTCAATATTAGTTGCAATAATAGGATTATTTAATTCATTTATACTATATTTCATTGCATTTTGCATTTTTTCATATACATTGTTTTTGCTCTACAACAAGTACATAATGCTCAAGTTGCAAAAAAACGAAAGAAAATACATAAAACTATATTTTTTTGTCCTTGTATTAACATTTTTGTCATACATCTCAAACATTGTATTTCGTTTCATACCTTATTTAAGATGGTATGTTAATTCAGTTATATTTTTTGTTTTTATAATACTTTATGCAGGAACAGTAAAAACTACATTTAAGAACTCGTAAGATGGCAAAAAAAAGAGAAAGGTTGGATCTTATTTATGACATATTACTTGTCATAAGGAATAATTCAAGTCAAATAAGGCCCACAAAACTTTTACAGTCATCCAACCTTTCATCATTAATGTTTAAAGAATACATACAAGAACTATTAGAAAAAGAATTTGTAGAAGAATTATCAATTAAACACATAAAACACTACAGGTTAACGCAAAAAGGAAACACATTCATAGATAAATACAAAGAAATCAAACTTGTTATTGAAAATTTTGGTTTATAAAGTATTCATAATTTCAGCCATTTTTATAGCACTTTCTTTGCTTTTAAAAACCATAAGGAACAAATTTCTATGACAAAAAACTGAATCACTTATGCCTGTCTTCTTAGATAATTCATCATCCTTTAATCCTGCAAATTCCTTTGGAAATTCTTTTTTTACATCGAAACTATCTTTTCTAAATGGTACTGCCTGAATATGCCAATTACTGTTTGATGTAGACTCATATATTACAAAATCAATTTTCGCATTATTGTCTATCAAATAGCTTTTCCATGGACAAGGTTTATTTAATACTAGGTAGTTCTTTTTATTTTTTTCAAGTGCAATTTTAAGCATTTTTCCTGCCTTAGAGTATCCTTTAGCCTTTTTTATTTCAATTTTTAGAATTTGTTTTGCAAATTTTACAGCAGTAAAAAATTTTTTATCAAAATCCTGTTTTTTATCCTGCCAATCAGGAGTAAAAGAAGTTATTAACATCGATAATGTGTAAGGAGATGCTATTTCACTCTTATAAACTTTAAATCCATTATCATCAGCATCAATACATTGTATTATTTTTTCATCAATATACTTAAACTCTTCTGTGTTATCAACAAGTTTATTCCAAAAGTGTTTCCATATAAGTCCAACAGAGGCATATGGAATTCCATTTTCCCTAAAACCAGCACCATCTATTTGGTGATGGTCAAAATCATTAGTTAAAGGATCATATTTTAAACCTATATCAACACGCAAATCAGCTTTTTTAATAATTTTTTCATCCCTTGTTCTTATTATTTGAACCTTTGGATATATCATCTGCAAAATAGCAACAGCAAAAACATCATCAGCATGAAAATTACCATTATGAACAACAACTGTATTTATCATAAAAATGATAATACATATTTTATTAAAAGGCTTTTGCTGATTTTTCAAATAATAGAGGGTTGTAAAAAACCTATAAAACAAAAATCGCAAAATTTGAGTTATTCCTATGAATAAATGATGGTGTATTTATCACTTAATTTTTTTTACTGCAATTTTGATCATTCCTTTGAATATTAAAGCACAGAGCAGTGAAGTATCCAAAGGAATAAATTTGGAATTGAACTTGTTCAATTAGGGCTTATAAGGGTTTTTTGATAACACTCTTCTGAGAATTTTTTGGGTTTTTTTAAAATTCTCAATATTTAAAAAATTAACAAAAAAAAGAATTTTAAACAACCTTGTTTTAAATAAAATTGAATTCTTTTAATATTTTTGGAATTAAACCATTATACATTCCAAACAAATCTTTATTTTCATCACAATATCTTTGTATTGTTTCTAAATTCACCCAATCAATTTTTCGGATTTCTTTGCCATCAGGCTTAACATCTGAAAATTTTCCTACAAACTTTGCAATAACAAAATATTGTTCTTGTCCTCTTGCTTGTTTCCTTTGAACAAGTTCCATATTATGCCAATCGTACTTATGAGAAAATTTGCTAATACCTATAATCTTAATTTTATCAGAGCAAACTTCTTCTAAAAATTCTCTTCTAGCACCAACTTCAAGATTTTCATTTTCATCTAAGCCACCTTGAGGAAACTTCCACCAATCCTCTTCAAATTCATGCTTATTAACTAACAAAAATTTGTCATCTTTAAATGCTATAATGGCAACATTTTTTCTGTAAGGTAAAGAATTAACATCCATAAATATATTTCAATTTATTACATTTAATAAGTTTTTTGAATTATAGGTCAAAATCTTCAATAAATCTTTGTATCAATTTATATTTATCCAAATATTCAAATCCCTTGCTTGTTAATGTATAATATTTTTTTTTCTTTTTATCCTCAATTATTTTAATAAATTCTTTTTGTATTATCTCTGATTCATATTCTGAAAATGAACGAAAAGATAAATTTGAAAATCTTAAAAGAGGTGTTGCTCTTATAGAATTATTATGTTCTCGTATTATTTTTAATATATCATATATTACCTTTAATTTATCCCTTTTTAAAGTTTTATTATTCATTTTAACTTTTTATTAACCAAATATGCCATGTAAAGAAAAATTAAAGATCTTAAAATATCATTTATTATGTTACCTCTTACATAAATATTAGTAAATATTCTACCAACAAAACTTACAAGCCAAGATGAAAAAACTAGTATGTATATTATGTATATTAAAGAAAAGTGTTTTTTTTTGTCCTTATATAACTTTATGATACTTATTATACCCAATATTATTATAAGTATTGTAGAATATATAATCATAAAAAACTTTGATTCAAAAAAAATTCCTAAAATAAATATAAAAAGTGATCCAAAGTAGATATATTTTTCATTGATTTCATCAGAAAACATACTTGATATTAAGAAAAGAATCCCTGTAAGATATATCCATGAATATACTTCAAACAAAAAAAAATTTTCCAATATTCTTGTTTTAAATATCATATTCTTAAGCATTGAATGCAAAATGAGAAAAGAATGCGAAATTGCAAAACACATAAAACCGTATCTGAAATATTTTATCCCTTTATGTTCTGAGAGTTCATATATTTTTTTTGTTTTAGAATAAATATACAAAGAAGATAACACAATTAACACAAGAAATAAAATCTCCAAAGCTCCACAGTATGGAATAAATCTGTTTGGTGCTGGCATATATGGCTTTAACATGTAAGGTTTCATTTTTTTAATTAAATTAATTATTTTTTATTTTACTTTGTTTATAAACAAGATGGATTATTGATACATTAATCCCTTCTTAGTGCTTCAACAGGATTTAATTTTGATGCATTAATTGCAGGAATAAATCCACTAATCATTCCAACCATTATAGCAACAGCTAATGTCATAAACACTATTTTTATACTTATAACGCTTGTAAGCCCTATTGCTGTTAGCACAAACGATAATATATATCCAAACATAACACCTATTGCACCCCCAACAAGGCCTATAAATCCTGCATTCAATAAAAATATAATAAGTATATCTTCATTTCTTGCACCAATAGATTTCATTATACCTATGTCTTTTGTTTTCTCAAGTACTGCTGTAAACATAGTATTTGCTATACCTACAGCTCCAACAATAAGAGATACAGAAGCTATTGCAGTAAGAAAAGTTGTAAGAGTGCTAGTCATTTCCTCTCGCATACTATTGGATTGTGAGTTTGTTCTTATTGAAAAATCCTGTTTATCTTTATTAAGATTTCTTGATCTTAAAAGCTTAGTTTGTATCTCTGATTCTGTTTCATTTAACTTATCTGCATCTTTTATCTTAACTATTATAGAACCATATTCCCCTTTCGTTGAATCCTTAAGTACTTCAAAAGCTGCATCTATTGGCATTATGATTGCTCTTGAATTGGCTTCATCAATTATTCCAACAACTCTAAAATTTCTTCCTTCTATTGTAAGTAATTGACCAACTTTAATCTCTTTTTCAAAAAAACTACTTGCAAGTTGTTTACCTATTAATATAACATTTGAATCTGAAGCACTTAGCATTCTACCATCGCTTATTTTAGTTGATGTTATTTGAGCATATACTTTTTGATTTACCCCAGTAACTGTAAATTTCCCTTTTTCACCAAGATATGTAAGATCTACCTGTCCGCTTATCTGTGTATTTATAAGAGCAACATTATTTATGCCTCTAAGTGCCTGAACATCTTTATCAGTAAGTGGTTTTTGAGAACTTGATGAAGAAGAACTTTCCCTAAAAGGATTTTCTCTATTTTGTCCTTGTGAAAAACCTTGTGCTCTTGAATAACCTGGTGTTATAGTTATGATATCAGCTTCTAATGTTCCCATATTATCCATCATCTGTTGATTCATGCCACTACCAATTCCAACAATACTTATAACAGATGCAACACCTATAACTATTCCAAGAATTGTAAGCCAAGATCTTAGTTTTGCATGAAAAACCATGTTCAATGCCATCATAAAGCTTTTTTTAAATTTCATTTGCGTATAGTATATATAATAACTTCATATAAAAGTTAATTTTGATTTTTTAATTTTTTTTTTCTTATTATTTTTTTTGTAACTCTATATGTAACAAGTAAAACAACAGATCCAATTAACAAATATACAGTATAAGTAAACCATTTTTTTAAAGTACTCATTCCTGTCTGCAAACCACTCATAGGATTATTATTTCTTGTATTGCCAGTTATTTGTTGTGTACTGCTTCTCAAAGAACTTTGATTTTGCAAATAACCACCAACTTCTTGCGATTTAGTGTTCATTTTGATCTTTTTGTATTCACTAATCCTATTTCCTGATGTATCAGTATAATCAATTCTTAAAAGAAGATCAGATGATGAAGTTTTATCAAACACAAATGAAAAAGTAGTATAATCACCTTTATTAAGATTTCCTATCATCTCAGAAGATTTCCCATTTGCAATCCAAGTAGAAGAATTATCAATAAAAACCCTTACAGCTGTTGCATCATTTGCACCAATATTAGAAACAGTAAAGATATAATCAGTACCTGACTGTTCATCATATGTTAAATCAAATTCAGTATCACCTCCAACATATATTCCTGCAATTGAGGTTTCTTTATTTGTTTCTGATGTTTTATGATTCTTATATATAATGCTCAATTTCAATTTGTAAAGATCAGCTGATACAGCAGAACTTGCACTTATTGCAAAAGTCACATTTTTTTGTTCTCCTATATTAAGCCTTTCAACAAACATCCTATTATCACCATTAACAGGTAAAAGAACCGCATTATCATTTTCCCATTCAAACTCTATATTTTGCAAATCACTGCTTCCAACATTCTTTATTGTAAATGTTATTTCATCTATAGCACCTGGTTTTATAGAGTTTTTATCTATTGAGATAACATCTATATTATTATCTGATGCTATTGATACAGGAATTTTATGTTCATAAACAATATTTCCTCTTACTTCTTTTACAATTAGTTCATAATTGCCAGATTTAGCGTTAGAATCTATCTGAAGCTTAATTTTCTTAGTACTTAAATACGAAGAATCAGAATAGACATTTCCAAGCTGTATATAACTTTCTGAAATAACTGTAAAAGGATACATGTCCTCTATTCTAAAATAAGTATTCTGATCTAAATTCATGACTCCATAACCAGCATTCTTTAAAGATAAAGCAATTTCAACAATATCTCCAGCATATGCTGGATCAGGATTCTGATTTAAAAGATTTACATCAAGATGTACAAGATCATTCATATCGCTTACAGCTGAATATGCATTTACACAAAATACCCCAATTAATACTAACATTAACATCAATTTCAAATTTATGTTTTTTATCATTTTCATTTTAAATTTTTATAATCTTTTATTATTTCTCCATCTTTTAACTCTATTATTCTTGATGCATACTCTGCTATATGCAGATCATGAGTTATCATTATTATTGTTTTTTTTTCATTTTTCCACAAATTTACAAGAATAGAAAGTATTTGATTTCCTGTTTTTGAATCCAATGCTCCTGTTGGTTCATCAGCAAGTATGATTTTAGGATTTACAGCCAAACATCTTGCAATTGATACCCTTTGCTGTTGTCCTCCAGATAATTGATATGGATAATTTTTTTTCTTATCCTCTAAATTGACCATCTTAAATATATCATCAACTCTTTTATCTGCCAATTCTTCATCATACTCCTGAAAATCAAGAGGCAATTTTACATTATTAAAAGCACTAAGGGTTGATATAAGATTGTACTGTTGAAAAACAAAACCAACATTTTTGCCTCTATGAGTTGCAAGATCTGATTCTAAAAGATCTCTTATATTTTTTCCATCAAGATAAACATCTCCTAATGAAGGTCTGTCAAGACAGCCAATTATATTCATTATTGTTGATTTTCCGGAACCAGAAGATCCTATAATTGCAATAAATTCATTATCAAGAACTTCAAGGTTTATATTTTTTAAAGCAGTTACCTCAACTTCTCCCATTTTATAAATTTTAGAGACATTAACAAGCCTTATTACCGGATTTTTTTTAGATTGCATTTTTATGAAATATTTTCTCTTGTAAAAATATTTCATTTAGGATAATATATAAAGAAAATGGATTAACAGTCTATGTACTACTTACAAATAAATAAAACTTTTCAATAATTAAAAATTTTGTCTTTTGTTGCAAAATCAACTATTGTTTTTGTTGCTTGCTTTAAAGATCTCTTATCAACATAGATTGCCTTTTTGCCTTGTAAAAATGCAATCTCACTCTGATTATACCAAAAAAGAGATAGAATATATGCATCCTTAAGGCTATTAGCTTCATCAACAGTTAATGATGTCATAGAATTTTGAGTGCACCAATCAATACGATCAGGGATATTATTTGGAAGATCTTTTAACAATCTATAACCATCACTTATATCACAATCCCTTAAAAGCCTACAAAAATCCAAAGCAAAAGCATATTGTACAGTTCTTAGATGAGAACATTTTGTTGAACTTATATCTCTATTTTGACCATCATAATACAATATTCCCTTCTTAATATCAAAAATTCTCTCATCCTCTCTTTTAAGAAAAGATCTATGATTATTTTTTCTTGCACCAAACCTTTCCCTTAATATTTTTCCACTACCATTTGATTTTAAATCTTTAATAAATTTAGAATATAATTCTTCTAAAATACTTTCATTACCATACATAAAAAAATTATCAAGCACTCTTGTAGGATAACATGCTAATGGATTATTTGTATATAAAATCAAATTATCCTCTAGTAAATTTTTTGTTTCAATATTTGCGGAAAAACAAGCAGAATAATCACTTAATTGCCTTTCTAACTCTGATTTTAACATTTCAATAACACTTCTATCGCCATTATTACACAATATAAGCTCAATTGCAGAAAGACAACTTTTCTCAAGCCTTCCATCACTTCCAGTAACATAAATACATACATTATCAGGAAACGAAAAAATACTTGATTTTAAACAATTATCAATTATACTTTCTGCAAGATCAAGAGCAAGAAGGTTTCTATTTTTTAACCTTACAACATATTCATCATTTCTATCAGGATTCTGAATTATCATTTTTATAACAAAATTATTTTTTATAAATAATTAATTGGAAGAACATCTAAACCTTTTTGATTCTTCCTTTTTGTATCTTGAAATTATTCCATAAACTATAGGATAGACCAAATTGGTATATCTTGTTGGACTTATACCTTTAATATTTATTCCTGAAAGATATATAAGAGCTCTTACAGATTCTTCTT
>Ga0334889_1000414_pt1 | contig 68256 bp, 53 predicted proteins | sample GraSluR1_MG_2_FD_207222 | JGI IMG/M metagenome (GOLD analysis project Ga0334889, IMG submission 207222) | Sludge microbial communities from methane-producing bioreactor in Wageningen University, Netherlands - Granular Sludge_8_08-R1 | ecosystem: Engineered > Bioreactor > Anaerobic > Unclassified...
CAGGGCCGGGGCAGCGCCGCGAACTCCCTGGTGGCCTACCTGCTGGACATCACCCCGATTGATCCCTTGGCCGCCGACCTGGTGTTCGAACGCTTCCTGTCGCCGGAGCGCCGCAGCCCGCCCGACATTGATCTCGACATTGCCGCCGACCGCCGCGAAGACGTCATCCAGTACGTGATGCAGCGTTACGGTCCCGATCATGCGGCAATGGCTTGTACGTTTGTGACCTTCCGCGCGCGTTCCGCCGTGCGCGACGTGGGCCGGGCGTTGGGCCTGCCCCCGGCGCTGCTGGAACGCCTGGTCGGGGCACTGGACGTCAACGATCCACAAAGCGTGACCGCATCGCCGGCGCTGCAATCAGCCATAGCTGCAGACCTGGATAGCCCGTTGTTCCAACACCTGCTACGCCTCGTCCCGCAACTGGACGGCCTGCCGCGCCACCTGGGGATTCACAACGGCGGAATGGTGCTCTCCGGGCCGCCCTTGAATACGCTGATTCCCCTGGAACCGGCGACGTTGCCAGGCCGGATCGTGACCCAGTGGGACAAGGAGGGGCTGGAAGACGCAGGGGACGTCAAGGTGGACTTGCTGGGGTTGCGGATGCTGTCGGCCATCGAGGACGCCGTGTGCATCGTGGCGGCAATGACCGGCGAGCGCCCTGAACTGGAACGGCTGACCTTCGATGATGCCAATGTCTACGATATGCTCTGCCGCGGGGAGACCATCGGGGTGTTCCAGTTGGAGAGCCGCGCGCAAGCGGAGTTGGTGCGCAACTTCCAGCCCCGGTGTTTCGCCGATCTGACGGTGGAGATCGCGCTGATCCGTCCCGGGCCGCTGCAGGCCAACGTCGTGCGCCCGTATTTGCGACGGCGTTATGGTCAAGAGCCGGTGCGCTATGTTCATCCGTTGTTGAAACCCGCTTTGGCCGAAACCCTGGGGGTGATGATCTTCCAGGAACAGGTGTTGAAGGTGGCGCGTGACCTGGCCGGGTTCACGCCGGGGCAGGCCGAGCAATTGCGGCGTTGCTTGGGCCGCAAGCGCGCTGAGGAGACCTTGCAGCAGTTCAAGACGCAGTTCTTCGCCGGGGCGCAGGCCAATGGGGTGCCGCCAAAGATCATCGAGACGGTGTTCGCGCAGATGCAAGCCTTTGGCAGCTATGCCTTCCCCAAGAGCCACGCGGCGGCTTTCGCCGTCCTCACCTATCACTCGGCCTGGCTGCGCTGCTACCATCCGGTGGCCTTCTTCGCCGGGCTGCTGCGTCACCAGCCGATGGGCTTTTACTCGCCGCGCGTCATTGTGGACGAGGCGCGGCGTTGCGGGATACAGATCTACGGCGCGGACGTACAGGCCTCGGACGTGGCTGCGACGGCGGACGGCAATGGTATCCGCCTGGGGTTGGCAACGGTGACAGGCGTGGGGGAAAACGGCGGGGCGCAGATCGTCGCCGCGCGGGAATACGGGCCGTTCACCTCGCTCACCGACTTCTGCCAGCGCACGCGCCTGGGGCGGCGAGCTGTGGAAGCGTTGATCCTGGGCGGAGCCTTCGACGGGTGGGCTATCCCACGGCGGCAGTTGGTATGGGACTTGGGGGCAGCGATGGAGACCATTGGCGGCCCGCCGCAGTTGGACGTGGTCGAGCCGGGGACGCGCCCGGCGTTTCCCCGGGCGACCGACACCGAGCGCCTGTGGATGGAGGTGGCGACGACGGGGGTGACGGCGCAGGGTCACCTGGTACAGACCGTGGCGCAGACGTTGCGCGCGATGGGGGTGACGCCCAGCACCGAGCTATCCCGCTGGGCGGACGGGACAAAGCTGCGCGTGGGCGGGGTGATCATTGCCCGACAACGCCCGCCGACGGCACGGGGTACGGCGTTCATCGCGTTGGAAGACGAGGGGGGCGTGGTCAATGTGATCCTGCGCCCGGAGGTGTTTACGGCGTATCGCGAGGTGCTAAGGGGCCAGTTCGTGGTGATCGAAGGGGTGTTGCAGTGGCAGGGCCGGGTGTGCAGCGTGGTAGGGGAGTGGGTGTTGGCGGTGGCGGGGTGAAGGGAAGGCAGGTGCAATGCGCTATGTACGTATTCTCGTGTCAAACGAGAAGACAATTGTACCGAAGAGCGATCGTTCAACGAAATGAAAATGCTACCCAATGGCCTTGCTCAACATTCTCGATGCGCTCTAGTGTAGCTCCAGGCAAAGCGAAAAGCTGTTCCAAGGCCGCGTAGATGTCCTGGCCTTTCACGTAAATTGCGGGAGAACCCCTTTTAGAGTATCAAAAACACATCGGCTGCGCGCCGGAAACGACGGCTTCTCCGGCGGTGTCGTCCAGGCCGGCGCTGCTGCGCGTGTTGCCGCCGGTGTTCACCACGGTGCTGCACGTCCGGTAATTGGCCGAGTGCGACGCGGGCGGATAGAGGTCCAGCGCAATCGTATCGCTGACGACAGTGGAGAGATTGCCCGCTGTCAGGTTATCGTGCAAGTGCAAGACAACAGGCTGGGGGATGTTACCCTCGATACAGCAACGGATGTTCGATCGGTTTTGCCGTGGCGACACAGTACGCTCCACACAGGGCTTCGAGTTGGGATTGTTCATCGCACGCGCTCACTGAGAGCTAGCACGGCACTGTGACGGTCGAGAGTGAAGTCTGAAAAGGAAGCACGTTTGTAATAGGTTTGCAGAAGTGTAGAGACTGCATCAACGCAAACACGCAACGATCGTTGCGTGTTGATATGTGAAACCGGCCTCCACACGTGCACCGCTATACAACAATGCCCAAAATCAAATCCGCTATTGGACTTTGCACTGAGCTTACCGATCATCTCAAGACGAGCGGCAAAAAGACATAGTGCGTTAGCTCTGGCGACAATGCAATATCACCACACCCGCCCCAGAATCCAGTGTGCACCCGATAACTACTGCTTTGCAGAACACCGGTTCCATAAGGTTGCCCCGTTGTGCTGTGAACCGTATAGCTGGTTGAGGCCTTAGTTCCCCCACCCATACCAAATACACTGCAAGCAACAGTATAAGTTGTGGATGAAGGCGGTTGAGTATTTAGGTCAGCCGTTATTGTCGCAGAGATTACTTCGGACACATTTCCAGCCTCATCCCTGACCTGAGCATAGACAGTTTGCAGAGAATCCACATTCGATAACTGCCAGCGGCGACTCTCACGATATGACTCCCACTCTGTCCACATCTTTCCATCGCTACTGAACCGCATTTCAGCAACCCGGCTAGTTGTATCATTTGCTTCAAGCGCAAGCGGTATGTTCAATACGCTTGCCGTGTCTCCACCCCCTGCAATCTCAAGTGTTCCGGTTGGTGAGTCAAAATCATACGTCAAAACAGACACAGTGTGCCATTCACTTATGTTGTCCTGATCATCAACAGCCGCGACACGAAGGTAATACGATGAACCTTGTGCGTATGCACCATCAGGGACATCGAAAGAATTGTCTGCTATGACGAAATCATCCGTACCCTCTGGATTATTGCCCCAATAAACATAGTAACCGACAACGCGCCCTACTTCGTCTATGGCGGCTGGCCAAGTCAATGAAACAGGAGCGGAGGTACTGGTGATGATATAGGTAGGTATTAAATCTTCCAGCCACATAGGGGGGGTATCTTCAATTTCCATTCCCACCAGAGATCCAGGGTGGATAGAAGGGAAATGGAGCAAATCTGAATCAATCAAGAAAGGTGTGTCGTAAACGGGTGATTGCGTGGAACACCCGCAACAACTTAGACTACTTGAATTGTCAGAAGTATATATCGTACCATTAGCTGAACTAGAAATGCTGCTGAGAGAATAACCTTGAATCGTTATCAAGTTATTAGTCTCAAAATGAAGGTGAGTGCCATACCCGCACCCACAAGCAGTGGCAAACTTATAGTTGGTAATATCCGTGCATGCGGAAGCTGGATTATCGATAGCTGACCCTGTGTATAGACTTCCAATGATCCGCCCTTTTGGAATAGATTGGTTGAATAAGCTTGAAGGAATGGAGGCCTTATCCAAATGTAAGTATCCGGATTTATCCCCGTTGCTATGTGATACTACAACCATTGCTTGGTAAGGGTCAGCGGCAATATAGCAATACGGGCTAAATACGCCGGACTCTATCGCTAACACATTGTTACTTGCGCCATTTCGAGGCGCAAAATCCAAAGAATACCCCAGGTTATTATAGTGAAAACCTTGAGTCTTGGCCCAATCCTGTCCACCTGTCCAAGGAAAGCTATACGAAGCATTCACTTGTTGAGGGAAGCTCAAGCTCTCAGTTTGTGACTCGAATTCAATCGACTTTACCCCATTGACCTCCTGCCCTATTAAATACAGTGAAATGATGTCACTTTCTACCAATGGTAATGTCCAATTGCTTTCGTAGACTACAGTGGGAACTAACCTAATGTGTTGAATATGGTTCTGATCTTCATATTGGACTGTGACCGTGTATTTTCTCTCGTGAGTCGAGATTCTATCAACATGAGCATTCAGAAAATCATCTATGGCGGCCTGAATATCCTCATCAAAGTCGCCAAGTGAATAGTCTATCACAAACGATGTCTCACTGGCTAAAAAAACTTGAGGAAGAGAGGCAGTCTGCGTTTCTGCTGAATGCATCAGTACGAGAAGCAATGATCCAAGGATCAAAAGCCTAGCTATGAGTCTTGATTGTGGGTCCATAACGATCCTCCATCCTGAGTATCTGTAACTTTCTGTTTTACCATTTGCGAATCATAGCTTTAATAAGCCCCGATTCGTCTTCAAAATCCTGCAATGCCTGCCCGATAACCGTACCTGGCGCTGGATTGTTGTTAACCATTGCATAACCCGGCTTGTCGGAAGAGACGAGAATCTCACCAGCCCTTACCGGACCAAGAACCTTGAGGAATTCAGCCCCCATCACGATAGGCTTTCCATTGGGATCTGCCACGGCCATTACTAATCGATCATTTGGTTTCGTACAATGTTCCAACCGTCCGGACTCCGGCTCCCAGCACATTAAGTCACCTTCAGTGAAACGTTCGATCTGCATCGAGGTTTGCTCTTCCGGTGTTTGTAGGTTGGTTTCGATGTAGCCACCACATGTCAAGTTGCCTGACACATGCGCATCTCCGTTGCCATAGACACGAAAAAGACTGGTGTTTCCGACGCCCTGAATATCGAACCCATTATTTGCCCCAGCGCCGTCTCCCCCAATGCGCAGTCGCGCAATATCATTGTACCAACTCAGAGCAACACCTGCCGCACTGTTGTTCGGATTTGACACCTTTACTTCGCTGGCCTGAGTTATGGTGTTCCCGTGCATATCAATACCAGTAGAGAGGACAGAAACATCAGCAACTTGATCTCCCCCGCCAAAATGAACAGCTGAACCCCGGTGCCAGTTTAGATAAATAGAATCGTTGTCCGGCGGCAGATGGATTTGTTGCATTCCATTACCATACAGGTTCACCAAGCCATAAATGTTTTGTACATCCGAGACACTCCCGAGAATTGACACATTCCCATATATCGTAGATTCCGCTGAAAGTGAACCCGCTTCTATTGCATGGCTCGCCATACTTGTTATGCGTTGACGAGGGGTCAATGTTTCCCCATTTACTATAAGCTCCAAGTAGTCGTCTCCTGTAAGACAAACTGAATCAATTGCTGTGATTTGCCCAAGCAGAACATCGAAACGACCACTATCTACATTGACAGCATTCGCTCCTGAATGAACCTCTATCCAGCAAGCTGTCCCTCCGGTGAGTGTGTTGAAAATCTTGAATGTCATCGGCAAAGACATGTTGTCTACCGGAGTGCCATCTGTACCTAACAAGTACCCTTGATAATCAAGGCGAAACGGCGGAAGAGCGAGAGCATCACTCGGAGCATTGCCTGTAACAAGCATTCCCGGTTCAGGTCCTTGAGCGCTCGTCTTCATTACGCCGAATAGCACAACGGCAAATAGCAGCAAACCCGCCACACGAATTGACCACAAAGATTTACCATTCATAATTCTCCTTCTACCACTTGCGAATCATAGCTTTAATTAGCCCAGAATCACCTACAAAATCTTGTAGAGCTTGCCCAATAACCGTACCAGGTGCAGGGTTGTTATTGACCATCGCATATCCTAGCATATCAGAGGATACAAGAATATCGCCTGCGACCACAGGCCCAATGACTTTCACAGGTTCTGCACCTAACACGATGGGTTTCCCTTTATCATCAGCGACTGCCTGTACCAAACGATCATTGGCAGTATCGCAAAGTTCCAACTGCTGATCTTTTGCAGACCAACATAGAAGGTCGCCCTTCTCAAACCGGGCAACCGCCGGAGCCAAACGTTCATCGCCGTTAAGCAGGTTTCCTTCAACATAAGCGCCACTCACAATACTCCCCAGCGAGCACGATTCATCGACAGAAGCCAAAGAACTAGTAGTGTCAACTGATGCGGTACAACTACCATGCAGTATCAAGTTCCCATAGACCGAGACATGTTTATCCGGTGCACCATTCGTAGTAGCAACAACTGCCATTATATTCGTAGGTGTACTTCCCAAATAATCCCGGAAGACAAAGGTATCTCCTCCCTTAAGGTCGAAATTGACATTGTTGTCGCCAGGAGTTTCAACACCGATATTCATGCTCGCTGCACCGATCCCAATCCCTTTGAGCATATTGTCGTTCATATCGAGAGAACCATCGAGAACCACATCTCCATCAGAGTTCACAGATAAATAAACATGTCCATCATGGTGAAGCCTAAATTTCCCGTGCAGATTATCAATACGCCAGTCATTACCAATTTCACCTTCGACAAGCCTTATCTCACCGCCTTCACCATAGCCAAGCGCACCGACAGTCAGATCGCCATCAACTTTTAGCGCACCGCGCGTCGTTGCCCCGTCAGGAAGCGTATCTGCTTCCGGAACGTGCCATGCATCGGTGAGTAACTCTCGAGGCACAAGTGTCTCACCATTGATAGTCAATTCCAGATACATCCCTTTCACCAAGCAACTCTCCGGGATAGCCGACACACTGCCAATGTTGACGTGAAAATGGCCATCATCCACATTTACCGATTGTGTCTCGGACCATCCGGCACAGGGATCCCCGCCCGTCAGCGCAGCATAGAGCCTGAATGTCATCGACAAAGCAGGATTAGTAATCGGAGTACCCGCCGCATCTGAAATTCGGCCCTGATAACCGAAGATATTGCCTCCGGATACCTGCATAGATTGAGACGGGACCTCTTCTTCCACAACAGACTGTGATCTGGCACTAGTAAAAAACAAGCCGCCGACAAGTAAGACAACAGAAATACCAAGTAATAGCTTAACTCCAACACGTTTCATTGCGCACCTCCTGGAAATTAAACTGCTCGATCATTGAAATGAGAGTGCCAATCTTGGCTCTTTTGCCGTCAATTTCGCAGAGTTGCCTAGTCACTGTTCTCCTCGAAACTATGGGAAGATTTACGCCCAGGTTACTAGAACTTTCGGATCATCGCTTTGATAATCCCTTGTTCTCCCACGAAATCCTCCAGGGCCTGGGCAATGACTGCCCCTGCCCGCGGATCGTTGTTCACCATCGCGTATCCTGGCACATCCGAGGCCACCAACAGATCGCCATAATGCACAGGCCCTATCACTTTGATAACTTCTGCGCCGATAACGATCGGACGGCCATTCGGATCGGCCACGGCCTGTACCAACCGGTCGTTGGCAGAAGTACAAAGTTCCAACTGATCAATGCCCCAACATAACACGTCACCTTCAGTGAAGCGTTCGATTCGACCCGCAGAAGCTTCCTCGTCAGTTTGGAGATTTCTCTCTACCATCCCACCACACGTTACATTTCCTCTTACCCCCAAATTGCCGTCTTCGTTGACTGTCATGAGTGTTAGTGCATCTCCCCCCCAATACCCACTGTTGGTAATAATCGCAAATTTCTGGTCGGTTTGATCATTGTCCTGGTCAATGAACACAAACACGCCATTGCTCGAGATCAGACGGACTGATGGTGCTGAACCAGATGCTGGGGCTATGATATTCGCTCCGTTAGTAATCGTACTTACTTCATTGAGTGCATGATTTTGCAGGTTGATGTCACCCGCAACATTGAGCGCACCGCGCGTCGTTGCCCCGTCAGGAAGCGTATCTGATTCCGGGGTGTGCCAGGCGCTCGTAAGCAACTCTCGAGGGATAAGTGTCTCGCCACCAATAGCCAATTCCAGATACATCCCTTTCATCAAGCAACTCTCTGGGATAGCCGACACACTGCCAACGTTGATGTGAAAATGGCCATCTTCCACATTCACGGATTGCGTCTCAGACCATCCGGCACAGGGATCCCCGCCCGTCAGCGCAGCATAGAGCCTGAATGTCATCGACAAAGCAGGATTCGTGAGAGGATTACCTGACGCATCCAGAATTTGCCCTTGATAGCTAAATATATCGTTCCCCGACGCCTGCACAGACTGGGGAATGCTTTCCTCACCATCAGTAACAGACTGTGATCTGACGCTAGTGAAGAACAAGTCACCGACAAGTAAGACAACAAAAGCACCAAGTAAAAGCTTAACTCCAACACGTTTCATTTTCGCCTCCTAAAAATCGAACTGTCTGATCAACTTGCTATTGTCTCATAGTCAAAGGTAAGAAAATCCGGTAGTCAACCCGCACCCCCTTATAGGTACCGATATCCTCTTCCTCAAGGCTGATCATATCCGGGAGCGAAGTGGGGGAATCTGAAGTAACATCAAGCACATTGCTGTTCTGCAAAATGGAATCTGCAATGATCAGGTAAGGTTTGTTTGTACTCCACTGCTCTAGCGAGGGCCAGATAGCATCCACTGAATACCACACCCAACGGCCTTTGACACTATCAAACTCTAAAGAATTGCGGTCATAATTGTTGTCATATGTATAGAGTTCTCCTTTCCAGCGACCATATGGGTCGTACACAATGAGTTCGCGCTCGCCATTTTTCTCACGGTATCCCACGACTACCACGTAATGTGCCTCTTTCGTAAACTGTCTACTTAGCAATATCAGGGGCTTTTCCTGATCAATGGAACTCTTGATATCATTCCAGAACCCATTCTTACTCCAAGGCGCGTATTCCCGGTCTACCATATTCAAACTGTACTTGTTTCTGAATACCCAGGCTACATTGCTGGCCGTGGGATAACCAGGAATTTGATAGTAAAAATTGTCAGCCGTGTAGCTAAGTGTGGCAGCATCTCCCGCTGTTTTTCCGTTCATAGCCAAGACCATCGCACCACTGGCCGCGGCGCATTTTACATCGCCATTCAAGAGAGACCGCTGATTAAGGTAGGTCCGCAAATCCGCTGAAATCCAGTTTTCGGTAACGTCGCTCTCTTTGTAGAAGAAGACTTCTTTGCTGGACTTATCTCGACAGGTGAAATTATGATCGGGGCTAGGATCAACACAATAATTTTCCGCGTTATCTTCCACGTGTATGCCCACTTCTACCAACTGTGAGCGCAACCCACTTGGTGGATTCCACCACACGCTATAAGGAGAAGATGATGTGTCTCCCCCAGCATCATACCAGCGACTAGATTCAAGTGGAGAAGTAGCGTAGCGCACCCAGAAATGCGTTTGTTTTACACCACTGCCACCCGGATTATCTGCGGCATTTGCCGTCAGGAAGTCACCGCCAAACCAAATCGGGCTGCCGGTTGGTTTGATGATCTCTCCCCAGGGCGGAGTGACATCTACGGGTTCCTCTTGCAGCGTAAAGCTCATCGCACTGAAGGAGATCGTGCGCGAAAGGTTGGCTTCACCATTCAAATCCGTCAAAGTCACTTTTGCATTCGCCCCGCCAGTGAACGCGTAAGTCCCTAAGTCCAACCATTCATCGGCTAACGGCAGCTGATCCTTGGAAACCGTCTGAGCGCCATTGGCATGATGAATTGTATATCGTGCATCAGAAGTATCCGCGCTCAACGTTTTTGATGGGCAATTCCAATATATTAGACCATGATTGGCGATCAGAGCTTCCACTTTATAATTACCAGTGTAGGGCAAAACTGTGTTCCATTGAGCAGAGTTTGTAGACTGTGCAGGGTCATTGGTATTTAAAGTCAAGTAAGCATAATGATTGCGGTTATTCGTAAACCGGTACCAACCAGAATCGCACATACCGCTGCCATAGTCGGGTTGTATATCTGGGTCTTCTACAACCACGGTTCCTCCATTACTGGGGGGATCACCAATGCGGGTAAAACGTAGCGCACTGAAGGACACAGAACGGGAAATGTGCGTCTCTCCATTCAAATCAGTGAGTTCTACCCACCCACCACTACCGGCATTGAACGTATAGTTTCCCAAATCCAACCATTGATTAGCTAATGGAAGCTGGTCACCAGAAACCGTGTTCCTGCCATTGGCATGATAAATCGTGTAGCGGGCATCAGATGTATCCCGATCGATATAGCGGGAAGGGCATTGCCAGTTGATAGGTGTATGATTGGGGATATAGGCTTCGACTTTATAAACTCCTGCCGTCGGCAAGACAGGCTGCCAACTCGCAGCATTCGTTGAATATGCAGACTGGTCGGTGTTAAGTGTCAAATAAGCATAGTGTCCGCGATTGTTCGCAAACCGGTACCAGGCTGAGCCGCACATGCCGTTGTAGCCCGGAGTTATGGTAGGATCTTCAACGATGACGACCGTGCTGCTCGAATCAGACGTCGTCGCCACAGGACCATCGATCGCATTCGAGTCGATATTGAGCGTAACGCTACCCCACGTTTCGTTATGTCCCCCGGCATATTGGCGGATGCGCTGGTGGTTATACCAAAGGCCATTAGAGATGCAGGCCACATCCCATACAGACGCATTGCTGTTGTAGGCAGTGTAAATCCAATGACCCGGCCAAATGGCATCAGGGACGTGACTAATCGATGCGAAATCGCTCAGATACGATGCACACGCCGAACCATACACACCCGACTTATTGCCCAACGCCTGTAGTCGAGCGGTCCAGCCTGAAATAAAGTGTTGCGCGGCACTGCGGTTCGCACTGGTGTTGGTATATCCTTCCAGGTCGTAATAGATAACCGTGCCAGATTGCCCACTCGATGTGAGGCCCAAGTTCTCGGCTACCGACAAAGCGGCACTAGCTTCGTTAACGCCCTGTTGATAGGCTGTGGCCGTATCATTGCTGATCGTGCTACTGCAACTCCCGCCATAACCGGCCGATTGTGGTCCAACCCAGGTGGGGATGAAATTCCATCCTTGTTGGGTGAGTTGCGACAGATAGGTGGCCGTCAATGCTGTGTTGGCACAGGCGCGACAAGAGCCACCTATGTACAGGTTCACAGAACGGTATGGGCTGCTGGTGACCCAGGTCTGCAATTGCCCCAGTGTAGGAATCTCACATTTATCGAAACCTTGTCCAACAAAAATCTGAAAACCATCCACCTGGTTGAGTGAGTTCCCCGTTGAATCCACCATTGGTATGGTATCAGAATCGCTGACGTTAATGACCGGAAGCGGCAGAGCAGACCAGGTACGCCCACCATCTTCACTCCTGAGAAGCCCGGTCTCTTGAGAACCAGAAGTAAGATTGGCATTCACGTGTTTGGCCCATCCAACTTGAGGAGTAACCATTTTCAACTCGGTGACTGTGCCTGCGGATAAGGGCAACGAAACTTCACTTCGCATTGCTTCTACACCAATGTTCACCAATTCAAAGCCTGTGGAAGTCGCCAAAACGACTCGACTGTGCCGAACACTGACCGGGAGTGGCGTATCGGGTGTGACGCCAGAATCCAGAGGGATAGCAGTGGACATATTCCAGGTTTGCCCACCATCAGAAGTCACATAAACCCTTAGGACGGAACCGGCTATATCCCTGACCAAAACCGGGATTTTCCCTTCGTTTTCATCTTGGAAAGCTGGTAGGTGGTAAGCGTACGGCGCATCATCAAGTATAAGTTGGGCATCAACAATCCTTGGCTGCCAGGTCAGACCACCGTCCTGTGTGTAATAAAGCTCGTCAAGTGCCGGCCCGCCGGTTGTCCATCCAACATTCTCATCGACGAATGTCACTGGCGCGCCGATGGGCATACTCAACTTAACCCAGGTGCTGCCGCCATCCGTCGTTTTGAACAAGGTTCCCAAATCGAAATTGCTGCCGGTCGCACGTTTGACAACCAGCCACCCGGTATGCGAGTCCAACCAATGCCAATACATAGCAGCGGTCAGTGCTGCGGGATCATTCGGTGCGAAAAGTTCCAATGGAATTGTATGCCAGGTCGATCCGCCATCTTGTGTTCGTCTCAAGGCATAGTCTATCTCTCCAGCATCACCTACGCCTGCCGAAACCAGCCAACCTCTCTGAGAATCCAAAAATGATACGGCAAGCACCGATGGCGAGACCAAATCTGGCGGTGTAATTTCATCCCAAGTCCGACCTCCGTCATGCGTCCAGTAAAGTTGTTGGTCAAGTAATACCCATCCTTCGCTTGTAGACACCAGCGCATAATCCTGTAAACTTAAATTCGTGGTTTCATTTGATGGACTATTTGAGCTTGAGCCGTAGGATTCAGAAGGTTGAGCAAATATTCGAGTAACACTTGTAAATATGCAAGCTACCAGCATAATACCAACGATTCGAATAAACTGTGACAATTTTTTGTTCATCAGTTACCTCGCACTTTCGTTTTACAAGGGAATAATAGCATGGTCTAGGTTCAGTAGGAACCAATGTGTTATTACGCTATGTGGAATGTCCGCTGTAGCGCAGGGACCGAAATTCGCTGCGTATGGTGTCTTTCCAACAGTTCCGCTTTCTCCAGCAGCAGACTCTTGCGCTCTTCCATTGTAAACCTCCTATAACTGTATGATATTCCCCGACAAATCGTGTGCATCGCAACAGGAATCCTAGCTTGTTGGTTGTCAGCAGTAAATGCTTGCTCAATCAGTCATCTGCGATATACTTATCTCATACCACATAATAAAGAAAACCAGCTCGCTTTGCTAGTAGTTTCGGACATAAAGTGGACAGAAACCGGACTCAGTATGGAATTAGATGCTATAACGCCTAAACTTGTCGAAAAGTTGTTACGTGCTTGGCGACAAGCAGAGGATCCGCCATCTGAATTCTACTCACTTCACTGGCTGGATAGCATTCCTCAAAACTCTGCAATTGGCAAAGGCCTCTATTTACACGCCAGGATACTGGAATTAGTTGCTGCAGAGCTTGAGAATTATCGCCAGATTGAAGGTCTCTCGACTGATAGCGGAGCACTAGATTCCCGACAAGATATGTATGCCGCTTTAGAGGCCGACTTTAGTGTTGGGAATGATGAACTGGAAGCCTGGAGTGCGCTCTACTACCGTTATTTGGCCCCCATTACTCCAAATGTAGAAGATTTGGCCAATGCAGCCCACGTCGCTGACCGTCAGTTTCGCCGGCGTGTTGGTGTCGGTGTGAATCTTTTATGTCATGCACTTCGCAATGCTGAAGAGCAAGTCCATCAAACACTTCTCAATCATCACCTGCAAATGTGCTTACCATCTCCAGATTATGCCCAGCTTTTTGGTGTGCAATCTTTGCTTACTCATCTGGTAGCATTGCTATCTCAAGAAGATGGTCCGCATCTTATCAGTATAGAAGGTATCGGTGGCATCGGGAAGACTGCGCTCGCTCAAGCGACAGCGTACCTTCTCATTGGTCGGGTCACATTGGCTGGCTTAACATGGATAAGTGCCCGCCACGAGCATGTCAACGAACTTGGCAAGGTGGTGTCCCTTGATAGTCCCGTACGTTCATTCGATGACATCATCGCTCGTTTGACTCGACAATTGGGCCAAGAGCATCTTGCTGGTTTATCCACCCATGAGAAATTGGTGCGTTTGAGATCAGTTCTCTCTCGAAAACCGCACCTGATCATCATTGATAATTTAGAAACGCTGAGTGATGTTGAGCAATTGTTGCCGGCTTTGTTTCCACTTAGTGATACAAGCCGCTTTATACTCACCAGCCGGTATACATTGCAACACTTTCCCTATGTTCAGTGTGTTCCGGTTCCGTCATTGTCCTTCGAACATAGTCAAGAGTTAGTGAACAGTGAACTTGAGCGCAGAGGGAACCGTGGGCCGCTTGCGGATTCAGATATGCACCAACTTTATCAGATTATTGGAGGTTTACCGCTGGCGCTCAAGTTGGCAGCCGCGCAAATTCCTCGGCTTCCTCTGTCCCATATCCTCGAGGGACTCAAGCGACCTACAGGTCAAAGTATGGAAGGGATTTACACTTACATTTATTGGCGTACCTGGCAACTCCTGGAAGATTCAGCGCGCAAACTGCTCCTTTCCATGTTATTTGTCTCTCCGGATGGTGAAGAGAAAGCATGGATTCGCGACTCAAGTGAGCTTCTCCCTTCCGAATTCGAGCAAGCACTCAATCAACTCCTCGATTATTCACTTCTGGAAACTACTGGCCCCGTTGAAAGACCTAGCTACCGACTACATCGCTTGACGACCACTTTTTTGGAGAGTGAGATACTGCTTAGTTGGGACAATACAAATGACTGAAACCACAATTTCGCTGCCCTTTGTTACCTCTACCCGACTGTTTGAACGGCAACAATGGATTTCTTATTACGAATCTCGCTTGCATGATCAACTCAAGTGGGCAGCAAGTTACATTCAGTCTCACGAGGACCAGCCCTCAGAAGTCATTCGGCATCTCAATAGTTTTGCGACCCTGTTGCACCAAGCACGCCGATACCCATCTATGTACCCACTCGCACTGACTCTCATTTCGGCATTACATCCATGGCCGGCCAGATGGGGATACTGGGACATGTGGAAAACTGAAGTACTTTTTGCTATTCGGGCTGCCACCCAGCTCGGACGGCTGGACCTTCAGGCCAAGTTTCAGGCATATCTAGCAGACATTCTATTCCAAACAGGAAAATTCCATGAGGCAGTGGAAAATGCCAAACAGGCCGTATATATAGCTCGTAATGATGGTGCCCTTGATCCCCTGTTATCTGCTGCCGAGACAAGTATCAATGCCCTCAGAGCATTAGGACTGGCACAACAAGCGGACGACGGTCTGGAAGAATTCCAAAACATTGCGGTAGAAATAGTGGCAAATGAAAAGACTGTACCCTGGAAGAGAGCCGAAGTTATGGCTCGAATCGCATGGCTGCAGATGGGGTCTGCTTATGGAAAAGAGCATACTGCAGATGCCCTTATGACGATTGCTCAAGCAATTGCCTTTTTGGAAACATCGCCGTTTGTCGAACCGGCGATACTGGCCAGCATTTACAATTTAAGAGGCGTTGTCTTGTGGCGACAAGATGAATATGCTCAAGCAGTACAACATATCAAGAAAGCCCTTGATCTATTTTCCCAACAGGGGGATGTCTTTTCCCAAGCTTCACTCTCAGGTAACCTTGGAATTGTTTATTGGAGCATGGGAGAATTCACAGAGGCGGAAAACGTACTGCATCATTGCATCAACATCACGGAAAAACTGAATGCCCATGCACGCTTGTTAAAAGCGATCCGTGTTCTGGCTGCGGTTTATCTTGCCCGCGGACAACTTCAGAAAGCACTGCGCTACTGTGAACGGCATTTGGAGCTGGCACTCGAGCTCAATGAACCATTTGAAATCTCAGGGGCAACAGCCAACCGTGGGAGTATTAGGCTCCATCTTCATAAATACGATGCTGCGCGCCGCGACCTCGAAGCAGAATTGGCTGTTGATGGTGACAAAACCCATGTTGGAGTGGGGTGCAGTTACGCAAATCTGAGCCGTTGTTACGCCGGTTTAGGACAGCGTGAATATGGGTTGGAGCTTGCTAAAAAAGCATGGAATCTGGCGGAGATCAACGGCTCAGCAAGACTGCAAATCGTGGCCTTGAGATGCATGGCTGAGTATCAATCTCCCGCAAAAAATAAAGAGTTACTACACGAGGCTCTTATTTTAACCCAAAAGCATGCGCGGCCATTTGATCAGGCTGCTTGTTTGCTCGTTCTGGCTCATCTGTCAAATAATGAAGCAGAAAGGTTTACGCTTTGGCAACAAGGCGTAAATCTCCTGAAGCAAATGGGAGCTACAGCCTGGCTCCGAGGCCACTCTATCACAAATCCGCCGTGCTTGCCATTAATCGTGTAGAACAGCTATATTTACTCCACTCGGATCTGCATCGTCATCGTTGCCACACCGGAAATCACTGCAAGCATCATATCATGATCTGTAATACACCGTGATCTATCGAGCCTCGCACTCCATCAGGCCATTGTATAATATAAGTATCAAAACGTAATTGCCTGTTTCTCTCCCCCGCACACCCTCGTCGCCTCCCTGCACACCGCCATCTCCTCCGCCGATGCATACACCACCACAATGCTCCCATCGTCCATCCGCTGCCACCTCCCCGCTGGCACCGCCAGCCCCGGTAACCGCGCCTTGTCTGGCGGAATCACTACCCGCAGCGGAAACCGTGCGTCATCGCCCGCCACCGCCATCACCCACGCGCGCACATCACCGCCGGCCTGATGATACTCCGTCACATCATTGCCCTGCGGCACGCGCACCGGCGTCACCCGCGCCGACAACGCCGCCAACCGCGTGGCGTTCAGCGTCCCGGCCTTGTCCCCATCCAACGCCGCAAAGATGTGCGTATACGGCAACAACCGCGCCAGCCATTGCGCCGGCAACGTTCGCCCTGCACCGGCCAGAGCCGCGACATCGACCAGGTCACCCGCCGCCTGCCACAGGAGCAGCGCGTCCAACTCCGCTTCCACGATGAACAACAGGCGATTGCCTCGCAGCTTCTCCGCGCCATACAACGCGATCTGCCCCCCGCGCGGGCCACCGTACTTTCCCCCATTGTCAGCCGTGGCCGGAGCATCGCCCACAAAGCGCCGCACCTTCAGCGCCCACACCTCGTCGCCGACAAAGTGCGGGATCACCACACCACGCGGTACGTAAATGCGCTTGCCCGTGAGTCCCCACCGTTCTGGCGGATCGAACACATCGCGCGGACACCAGCCCAAGCCCCAAGCGCGCAGCGTGTCCGTCCGCAATCCCCGCGCCTGCAAATACGTCCGTCCCACGCTACCTGCGTCTGACCACAGTAAGTCCTGCGCACGTCCCAGGATCAACCTGGCCCGCGCCTGCCACGTCGCATCCGGGGGCACAACCGGCGGCGCTGTCGGGGTAGGTCGTGATGTTCGTCCACGGGTCTGCACCGCACGCGCAGCGCCTGCCGTCATCGTCACACCCACGAGGTTCGCCAGGTACGCCAACGCTTCCCGAAACGTCCACCCATTGCGTGCCATCACCCACGTCAGGGCATCGCCGCGCGCTCCGCAGCCGAAGCAGCGATACGATTGCCCATCCGGGTTGAGAAACAGCGACGGATGATGATCCTCGTGGAACGGGCAGCGCCAGGCCAGGCGGTGGCCCTGCCGCTGCGGCGCGCCGATGTCAGGGATGATGACGTGTTCGGCCAGGTCGAGCCGGGCCTTGACCTGGGCCACCAGGTCGGTGGAAGACGTTGATTTGTGCATATAAATCTATTCCTTTCATAATTTATTGCTTAAGACCCATATAAATATATAAAATAAATATATATAATATATATAAATATATATGTATAGAATATAGCCCCTGGATGAGAGGGGCCAGGCACAAGTGGCCTGACCAGAGACCCTATGCCAGACAGGAGCATACCCCCCGTCAAACACGGGGGGGTCCTGATATGTGATCCCCTTGCCTCTATACTGGCGCGGCGACGATCATCAGCAGTGTGGCACTGTCGTTACTTCAGTCATCTCACTGGATAACACGACGGTATGCCGCGCCACCTGTCCTGTGTCCGGCCAGTGTCTCCGCTGGGGGTATCGATGAGACAGCATATTCTTGAGACTCCTGGACGTGGGTGGGCGCTGGCGGCAATGTCGATGCCTGGCCTGGGCAGCGCAGACGTCTGTGTTCGGCTAACCGGCGACATCACGTAATTCACCGCAATCTCGCCGTTTACTGTCTCCACAGTCAACTGTCTCATCGGTGTGCCGCCCTCGATGAGCACGCGGGACAGTGCCGTAACACGACGGTTACTGTTGACGACCATTGCCTCTTCCTGCTGTCGCCGTACCAACATCGCCACCGGCAACGAACAAGTCGCGTGCTTTCCGGTGATCTCGCCGTCTACTATCTCAGGAGTTTCAAGAATACACTGTCTCAAGGGTGTCCCTGCTTTGATACACCTATGGGTGATGAAGAAGGCTATCCCGCTGTTCACTGTCTCAGGAATATCAAGAATACACTGTCTCAAGGGTGTCCCTACCTTGATACACCTGGGGAGTGTGTTGATACAGTGGACTCTTGAGACAGTGAGACAGTTATCCCTGCGGAATATCAGAGTCTGAGGAGTCTCAAGAATACACTGTCTCAAGGGTGTCCCCGCCCTGATACACCTATGGCTGGCGAAGAGGGCTGTCCCGCTGTTCACTGTCTCAGGAATCTCAAGAATATACTGTCTCAAGGGTGTCACTGTTTTGATACACCTATGGCTGGCGAAGAAGGCTGTCCCGCTGTTCGCTGTCTCAGGAATCTCAAGAATACACTGTCTCAAGGGTCTCCCTGTTCTGATACACCTGGGGAGTGTGCTGATACAGTGGACTCTTGAGACAGTGAGACAGTTACCCCCACCAACGGTTAGCCAGGAAGTCGCCAGTGCCTCAACGATCTGGCTACGCGGTGACGCCCTCATCCTCATCCTGCCAGGCCCAGAGATTATTGGGATCACGCCGTCCTGCCGTGTTCTTGACTTTCGCGCCAAGGATTTCCCGCGCGCGGAACACCGTGGCCCGGCTAAAGCCCAGCCTTTTGGCTTCTGCGATAATGTCTTGGGGTGATAGTGGTTCGCCCGCCTCGTGCAACCAGTCTGCCAGCCAAGCGACACACTCGTCCAACTTCGTCGGCGCTTGCCATCGCTCCGGCGCAGCGCCCCACTTGAGCAGCACCCCCGCCGGGGCCAAAGGCAGCATCTCAAAGCCCAACGGCGCTGGCAAACGCGCTACATTGCTCTTGATGACTTCCAGTTGGCGCGGCCCATTGCTGTCTGGCTGGGGACCGTTCTGCACCACCGACAGTCCCAGCACCGAGCGTGCCATCGCCACGATATGGCCGCTACCGCGAAAGTCATCGAGCGTAATCGGCGTGAACAAGGGCGCGCCGCTAAGTGTTGCGCCCCGTTTGCGCGCGTGGTGGATCAGCACCAGTCCCAATGTGTGTTCGCGGGCGAGACTGGCAAAGAACCCCAACAGGGCGCGCACATCTTCAACAGCGTTTTCACTCTTGCTGCTCACCGACGACAAACTGTCCACAATGATCAACGCCGGCTTGACCGTGTACACCATTTCGACAAGACGGTCGCGGTCCGCGTCCTGCCCGAAGTCCAACAAGGCATCGCCCTCCGGCAGCATCAGGTACAGGCGTTGGGTGTCCATCTGCCAGTGCGTGGCGCGGGCATTGGTGATCTGCGGTACGGCCTCGGCGTCTACGTAGAGCACCGATGCACCGGCACAGGTCATCGGCGTTCCGTCAGGGAATGGTTCGCCGTGGATGATACGGCGACATAAATCCAGAGCCACGAGGGATTTGCCTGCGCCGGGCACTGCGCCGAACAACGTCAACATCCCGCGCGGAATCCAGCCGGGCCACACCCACGTGATCGGCGGCAAGTCCTGGGCCAGGTCATATAGCGTCGGGTATTGGAGTGTGTCACCGGGCACGAGACTGAACAGCGTGCTGATGAGATTGTCGCGCTCCGGGTGATCTTCCAGTACGCGCAACACTGTCTCGTGCGGCGGACTATCCGAGTCAGCGTCCAGTGCGCGCCAACAGGTGAGCCAGGGTTCGCTCCACTGCGCCAGATTCGGGGTCTGAACCGGGTATCCGGCCAAGCGGTCGGCCAGGGCTTGCTGCATCAAGCGTGATGTCAACATTGTGAACCTCCATCGGACCATAACTGCAAACCGTTAATTAAGAACTGTTCCTGCATTTTTTCCTCCTTGATGATGTAAGATGTGAATTGTGTGTCGCTGTCCAACCCGGTCAGCGCACGGTGAACGCCGGTGCATCCGGCCCGGCTTGCGCCGCATCTGCCGTGGTTGCCGGCGCCTTCTTCGGTGGGCGGCGCAGGGGTGATGTCCCCTGCGCCCATTGCCAGCCCACGAAGCCCAAGGCCGCCAGCACAAACGGCCCAATCCGCACGAGGAAGACCCCCGTGTACAGCGCCCCGGCCCACCAGAGCCGCAGGGCATAGGTTAAGATCGTTTCGAGTGTCATTGTCTATTCCTTTCCTTATGAAGAGCTTTCAGCGTTAGCGCGAGGATTCGCGCGCTTTCAGCCTTCAGCTTTATCCAGCGAGCAAGCATTGCATATTGCTGACCGCTGATTGCTGACGGCTAATTGCTTGTAACCTACTCCGTGCTTTCCTCGTCCGCCCATCCGTCCTCGGCCTCTGGCAACGCGCCTCCCACATCCGCTTCCTCGTCCTCCGCATCCTGCCCCTTGCTTCCTGCCTCTTGCATCCTGCTTCCTGCCTCTTGCTCCTTGTCCGCCGGTGTGTACTTGAAGTACCGTTCCGGCTTGGCTGCTTCCGGGGGCCAGTTCGGGTTGGGCTGTCGCAGCTTGCGGTCGAAGAACTCCGTCAAGATAAAGCGCGGTGTGGGTAACCACGTCTCGCGCAGGCTCTCCAGCGTGAACAGGGCGAGGAACCCTGGCGTATTGTTGGCGTCAGGCCGTGCGGTAAGATCGTCACGGAGCCGGACGATTGTCCCGCCGAGCACGCGCGCGGTGTCGCGGTTATTGGCGATGTAGTAACAGCCGCCGAACCCTGCCGTGGCGTAGTCTTCCAGGTTCTTGGCGAGTTTCTGCTTGAGCCGTGTAGTGCTGTAATTCCCGCGTTCACACTCCACCGCCAGCCACAGGGGCTTACCCCCGGAGCGCGACTGGACCACCACAATCAAGTCAGGTTGGCTGTTGCCATACTGGCGGGTGAAACCGGCGGCCTCCATTGCGTCAGCGTCGGCCTCCGGGTCGTAGACGGTGTACGTGAACCGGGTGTTGGCTGGATGCGCATTGCCCGCCTCGATCAAGGCCTTGGTCGCCCGAATCATCCACCAGGCTTCGGGAGACTTGTAGGGCGCGTAGGCGGCCTCGTAGGTGGTCGGTGCGCTATTGAAGCGCCGCCGGTACTCGGCCTGCCCGCGTTCGGTGAGGGTGTAGCTGGTGTCGCCGACGTACCCGGTGAGATGCCGTGGCACCGGGATTTGCTCCACACGCAACAGGCCCTTGTCCAGCAACTCGGGCAAGATGTGTTTCGCGCTGCCAACCGCTCTGCCGGTGTGTTGCGCCCACAGTGCGCGGGCTTCGTTGGCCACCACCGTCATCCCCAGCACATACAGGAATTTGACCGCGTCGCCGGAAAGGTCCACGCCTTGCTCCGCGACCACCGGGGCTGTGAGGGACGTCGAAGCGGCTTCTTCCTCGGTCTGCGCATTTTTGACGCGGAATATTTCCTTTGGATCGCTGTCGTACAGATGGTGCGTGTACAGGTACTCTCCCGCTTCGGTGATACTCATCTGCGCCCCTATCGCCCGGGCGAACAGGTCAGGAAACAGCACCAAGAGGTACTGTTGCAGGATAGCTTCGGCGCGGTGGCGGGCGCGCACGCTCGCCGCACTGTGCATTTGACTGCTCAAGTAGCGACCTTGCAGCACGCTCAATTCCATTGCGTGTTTGGCTTGCAGTTTCTCGATATCGAGCTGCGCTGTGGTGTTACTCACGCCACACCTCCCGGCACGCCGGATACGTAAGGCCGGCGATGCCCGCCCGTAGGTCGCCCAACGCTAACCGGGCCAACGCCAGGGACGCCTGCGCTTCCGCCAAAGCCTGACCGTCGTTGTTGCCGTAGAAGGTCAATAACTGCTCAGCGGCGTAGGCGTAGGTGTCTATCGTTTGCTGCATCGTCAGCGCCAGCAAGCTGTATTCCGCCGGCGCTTCGGGCAGCGTCAAGGTGTTCAGCCTGGCATCCGCCTGGCCGACCTGTTCTGCCAACCGGAACGCCGCGCCGGTAGACTGTGGTTGTGGCCCACGTGCAATGGCGTCCAGGCTGTCGCCGATTTCCTCCACGGTATCCGCCCAGTGCGTGACCGCCGTGAGGAAGCGCTGCTGCCGTAACCGGTACAGCGACAGTACCACCGGCGCGCCAAAGCTGTCACACGGCGCGGCCGCATAGCCCACGCCGAGCGGTAACCCGATCACGGCCAGGGTCAGGCCGATGATGATAAAGTGTTTGTGCATATTTTCTCCTCCTTCAAATTGATGTTGTTTGCGTTAGCTCTTTTGATTTTGCTATGTACCCCAGGTACAATGTGCTGCTTTCGTCCGCTGCGAAGATACCCGCGTTGGCTCAACGCCCTGGCACTCGGAGCAGCCCGTGATGACCTTCCGTGAGCGCGGCTTTGGCGGCGCTCTTATGGTTTTCTTTTTTCTGGCCACGATGTTCATCCCTAAAGCTCCGGCGCAACTTGCACCGTATGCACGGCGATGCCGCGCGGCGCACACTCCCCCTGGATGACGACCCGGCGCTGCACCAGGGCGCGCAACGCCTTCTCCACCCTGGGGGAAGCCGCGATAAGCGGCACCGCGCCCACGCCGTCCAGGGCCAGCCACAATGTCTTGGTCCGGGGCGGCGCGCTGACAATGCCGCGTAACAACAGCAGGTCATTCTCAGCGCACAGATGGGCGACGCCCTGAGCATCTACTTCGGGCAACGTCCCTTGCCAGGGGGCCACTGTGACCAGGCGCACGTCGCCGATGCGCTGGCTATGCACACGCAACTTGTGTTTCCCTTCGGGCAGCCGCACCTTGCGTGGGTCTGCCCCGGCGAGCGCCATCAGGTGGCGCACGACGGTGTTGAGTTCGTAAGACATTGGTTTACCTCCAGGAAAAACAGAGCTGTACAGGGTAAAAAAACGGCTCCGGTATGACGAAAAAACGGACAGTTTGGCGTTTTCGCCATACCGTAACGGTGTAAACAGCGAATTTGCGACGACGGTAGCTCCCGGGACACCCCCAAGTGCTGTACCAGGGCCAAAACAGGGTAGATGCGGGGTAAAAACCCCCGCAAAACCCTGTCTGACGTCGCCAAAACCAGGATTGAGCAACGATTTCGACCTTGACGGTATGAGGGGAAAACGGCACTTTTTTTCCCTACCATGTCTTTTTCCTTCATACCGGAAACGGCGTGTTGATGGGAACTGTTGTTGCATCGCCTTCTCCTGCGTGTCTATGCTTGGGTCAGGAACGTCCATTGGGCTTGCGCCTGCTTTCTCAAGGCGCGTTCGGGCAGCTCCGGTGTGGGCTGTGCGTGAATGACCACCGTCTCCATTCCCCAACCGCGTATCACCGCGGCGACCAAGGGCAGCGCCTCGGCGTGGAACGTGCTGATGCAGCCCTGGCGGTCGTAGAGGGGCGCGTAGGGATAACCCTTGAACTCCGCGCTGCCGCCGGGCCGCAGATCGAACACGGCCAGGCGGCCTCGATTCCGGCGACTCTTGAGCAGCCGGGACGCGGTGCAGAATTCCGTGCTGGCCTCCTCGTCTGGCGGCCCCACCAGACTCCGCAGCAAGTCCAGGAGATTCCATACCCCGTCGGGCAGCAGACACGTCAGCACGAGCTGCGCCACCGGGCCGAACGTCAGGCTCAGCAGGGCTTCGGGATTTTTGTTCCCAGCCGCCAACGCTTCGAGGGCGGGGAGCACACACTGGAAGGCCAGCTCGAAGTAGGCGTCATTGATGCGCCATTCCAGGGGCAAGTGCGCCGTCCGTTCATCGGTCGTCAATTCGCGCGCTTCACTCATATACATTGGCCACTCATCTCCTTACCACCCCGGCCCCGTTGGGCCAGGACTGCTGAAGGTAGGCATTGGCTGCGGGGTAGGACACGTCCCCGGCCAGACGACGGCCAGATAGGGTTCTTCGCCGCGCCAGACGACGGCGACACCCACATCGGTGGCGCTGTCCAAACCCGGATATCTCGCGGTCGCCAGTGAGTCACGCCGTGGGCTGTTCACGAGGTAACACTCCGTATTCTCCGGGCAAGGGTTACAGCCAGGCCAGTAGAACAGCCACGCTCCGGTTGCCGGTCCCACGGCGTAACGTAGACCGTACCAGCGCGGCCAGGTCTGCGCAGAACGTAGCTTGGGCGCTTCCCCGGCCAGGTAGTAGGCGCGTTCTTCCAGATCGGGATCGGGTGCGGCTTGGAGACCGTGGTGTTCCCGTAACCAGTCAATGAAGTCCTCGCGGGTGGTAGCCTCGTCGCCTTCTGTGCCGACGTCTAGCGGCATTGCGACTGGCGTGGGTGTGGGGGTTGCCAGCCACATCCGGACTTCGTCACGAGCAACGTAGAACAGTGGCACCAGGCAACAGTGGTAGAGCGCCAGCAAGCCAAATGCCGATAGCCACGCGAGTGGAGGGGAGAGAGGTTTATGCGATTTCATTGATAATGCTCGCCGTCTCTAGTCCAGGAAGCGTTTCTGTTGTCATCTCGACATTCCTCCAACGATTGAAATAGTAGTTTCCCCGGCCTTCTGTTCAGGAAACGGTTTCAATGGTAAACGCATTTAGTCGAAATGATTGTTGGGAACCATAGTAATTTTTCCTCACTCTGGCGAGAATTTTTTCTATCGGGTTTTATTATTGGCCGGCGCGTTAACCCGATGGGCGACCGTTGTATTTCAAGATAACCAACGGGGCAAAGCGTGTCCGCAGGACAGCTCTCATACCTTCCAAAGCTGGCCACAATGGTGCGACCAGGACTGTAGCGTGATAAGCGTTACGGTATGAAGGAAAAAACAGCTATTTGTGTTCTTCCTTCATACCATAACGTTGCAGACAACGATTTCTCGGCGGTGATAACTACCGGAGCGATCCAGAGTGTCGTGCAGGGGCCAAAATACGGCTGATACGGGGCAAATCATACTTTTTCATACCGCTCCCAAAAACCAGTATGAAAAAGTATGAAGACTTGGATTTATGAATCCTTCTGCGTTTCCCTTATCCTTATAGCGTTTCGACAGTATTGGAAGGCGACTTCAATGGTGATCTTCTGACCATCATTCTTGAGATCGAACGCCACGCAGGGGCTTGAGCGTAGGGCCAGCCGGTACCACACGGCTCGAAGACCTCGTTCAGTCGCTTGATGAAGTAAGCAGCTTTGAGCCTGATTAGCTCCAATTCCTGGCTGGTATCGAAGCTTAGGGATTCCGGCTGGAACAGCCTGTGCATCGCCTCCCATTGGTCTGCGGTCAACATTTCGATTCCTCCTTGGGATAACAGTGTGCACCTCCTGTGCTGTTGAGTGATATGGGCGGGATTGCCCTGGCAAAGAAAAAGGCCGCACCACATGGGCGCGGCTTACAAGAGTCAGAAGGGGGTATGTTCAAAAGACGTGGACGAGCAATCTTCTTATAATGGTCTCAAATAGATGCGGGGAAGTCGGGGTACAACAACGCCACACCGGGGATGGCGGGGCAGATGGTCGGCATTCTCACAAATTATGCTAAACTTGAAGGTGCTCTGAGGAGTAAACGAAAGCCCGGCAATCAACAAACGACACCAAGCGCACAGCTTTTGAAGAAATGCTAACTGTATTACGAGAACTACAGGGGCACACATTTTGAGTCAGGACACAGAAACACTAGAAACCCTTCTACAACAGCGGGATAAAATTCTTTCAGACCTGTGGCACAGCGCATGTATCTTCGTTGCCACGATTGAAGATTTTCAGCCGGATTTCATCCTTGCACTCTACCATTCAGTCCAGGGCGTGCTTTGCGCGACGGAGACCTTGTGGGATGTCACATACTCCGGCATCCCTTTCCCGCCGGTGGTGCGTAGCAATTTAGGCCGTGAAAAGACAGCACGTTTCGAGGACTTTCGTACCCGTTCGGGCTACGGGTATCCCTACATTGATTGGCTGTGCATACCGGGTGAAACTGCTCATTATCTGGCATGGCTTGCACACCAGGAATCCTGGCTGGTCGAATTGGCGACACAGGTGCAGGCCGTATGGCACAGTGATCACGCTCCCGCACGTATCTTGATCCTCGATGACTTCATCCATGAAGGGGCTACCTGGGTGATGGCCTTGGGCCTGCTTCTCCAACTGTATCCGAGTGCCGATATATGGGCTTTAGGTGGCCCTTATGTTGGCTGGAAGCAAGTACTAGGGGAGTTCTGGTTGGCGGAACAAGCTCCTGAGGTTTACGCTCGTATAGTGGATGATCGAACAAGCTTGGTCCGTGATCTTGCTCAATTGGCAGTAGGTACCGAGAATGTTGACCCTGAGTTACTAGCGTGGCGTTCCATCACCGCAGATAGTCCTGTGGTGCAACGATTAAGTGTCTATTTACCTGCGGAACGCTGGCTTGCACTTGCTCCGTGGGTTTACACTACCATCGAACGTTATATGCGCGAGCGTCCTGTCGAGGCATTTGCTCAAGGATTGGCAGAGGCGCGTGCAAATACGTACTACGCTCCACATCGCCTCAGTCCCTTGGAGCGTGTGCTGCGAGAGGCTTGGCTGGGACAATCACTCACACGCGGCGAAGTAGTGCGTCTTGCCGGATTATCTTCAAGCCAAGCCACACGGCTGTTACTAAAGGCGGTGAAGCGTCAATGTTTAGCCCGTAACGGTCATGGTAGAGGTACACATTATAGTATTGCCCATAACTACGGTGTCTTGGCCTACGGTTCGCTGTTGACTGATCCTGGTGTAGAACTGGCAGAAGTGATTGCAGAGCGCAGGTCTACCATAACACCTTTTACCGTGGAGTATGCCTGTTCCAATCAGGAGTACGCCGGTGCGCCGTTCTTAGCTCCGGTTCCTGCGCAATTCGGCACCACTGTCAATGCGCAGATTCTGGTCACGCATCCTGACATCCAGGACCGTGAAGTTCGGGATCGGCTTTACCGTCGTGAGGTCAATCGGGTAGGAGATGAGGATTGTGAGTACGATGGCAGGCCAGAACAGATTAAGAGTAATGCCGTCGTGATTGAAGCTGTGCAGGATTTGGCCGGTGTACCCACAGTTTTCTACACTGCTTTGAAGCCCAACATCCCAGAAATCCTGCGCGCCGACCTCAGTGCTAAAGTAAAAGCCAAGCAGCTTGCCGAGTTGGCTCTCGCCAGCGTGACATTGGAAACTTATACCACTGAATGTGATGGTATTCACTATCTGATTGATGCGATGCAGCAGGGGATTACCACACCATTGTCCGCTCTCTACCGCGATGCCGTCCTACGCCTGGCAAATAACGCTCCCAATCTCGAGATGGCTCGCCAGTGGGCTGCCCGTCGCCAGGGATTCCTTGATGGGTAAGGTCAACCTGCGGGATGCCATCCTGTCCGACAGAACTTAACACTACTGCCTTTTTACGGTCAAACAAAAAGCCCCTACACAATGGTAGGGGCTTATCGTCGTCTGTGCGGCTATCAGGGTCCGCCTTGTGCATGGCACATTGCGATAGTACAATGTACGCAATGATTACAGCGTCACTAAAATTGGTGTCAAAACGTGATTACTGCGATACGCCGCACGGAATCAGCACGGTCAGCGCGCCGAGGATTAACGGCGTAACCGCGTCCGCGTTGTTTTTAGCCCGGCGGCGCAGATAGCGTGTCACGGCTGCGGGCGGCTCAAAGACGAAATAGCGGAAGATCGGGTGCACGTTCAACATTCGCAGGCCGTTGCCGACCATGAAAACGCCAATGCCGATGTACAACAACGCGCGGGTGAACGCCGTCAGTTGCAGCATCGAACCGAGCGCGCCGAGCAGCAGCCCAAGCAGGGTGTACGCGACGAGTTTGGCCGCCAGGAACAACAGAATCGGCAGCGCGCCTGGCGACTCGACCGGCGCTTGCACAGCCCCTTTTTGGCGTCTGGCGCTTTTGCGCGACTGCGTCTCCGGCGGTGCGACCTGCGGCGCTAACGCCGTCGTCAACAAGCCGCCTTGCACTGCCAGACAACTCAACCCCCCCGTTGTCAATCCGGTGATGAAAGCGATCATCCATTGGTTCATGTCTTCCCCCTGTCCATAGCCGTTTTTAGTGCGAGTCGCCGACTCGCACTGCCTTGCCATGCCCTATCGTTTTCCACCATCCCACACAACAAACGGCATGTTGATGACGACGCCTGGCTCTTCGAGCGTCACCGCGTCTGTTACCGCTGCGTCCAACACTTCCGCCGCCGACTTGAGCACGCGCGACGCAGCGGGGTCCGCCCACGTCACCAGCACCAGGCGGCGCAGCGGCGTGTAGCCATCCGCACCGGGTGGATTGTCGAATACATCTGCTGCAAAGCCAAGTGGCCCCATCCCCGTGACGCCGTTGGTGAACACGTAGACGTTCGCCAGGGCGCTGCCGGGCGTCTCTGCCAATGCGGGGACGTGCAACACCGGCGAGTCCATCATCTCTGTCAGCAATTGCGCCACGTCCGCGTCGGAGGCTTCGGTGTGCATAAAGTAAATTTCACGCCCTTCGGCGTAGGCCATCCCGGCTGGCATAATGGCCGTTGTGCCCATTTTTTGTTTGGGTGCGCAAGCTGCCAAAACAGTCACGCTTAACAGAATTATTGCTATCCATTTCTTTGTCATAGTTGCACCTCTCTTGATGGAGTATGGAGTACGGAGTACGAAGTAGGGGGATACGAGTTTCCTACCCTTACTTCTTACTTCTTACTTCTTTCTCCCTACACTTTTGCCTTCTTCAGCCGCAAGCTATTGGTGACAACGAACACGCTGCTGAAGGACATCGCACCGGCTGCCAGCATCGGGTTGAGGAAACCTAATGCCGCCGCCGGAATGAGAATGACGTTGTAGAAGAACGCCCAGAACAGATTTTGCTTGATCGTGCGCAGGGTCTTGCGTGAGAGCGCGACTGCCCGCACGACGCCGCGCAAGTCGCCGGACATCAGCGTGACCGGCGCAGCGGCGATAGCCACATCCGTACCCGTGCCGATGGCGATGCCGACGTCGGCCTGGGCCAGAGCGGGGGCGTCGTTCACCCCGTCGCCGACCATCGCCACGACCGCCGGTTTGCCATTGACGGTTTCCGCTTGCAGCTTCTTGATTTCGGCTGCTTTGCCTTCTGGTAGCACTTCCGCCAGCACTGCGTCGAGGTCAACCTGCTTGGCGATGGCTTCCGCCGTCTTGCGGTTGTCGCCGGTGATCATCGCCACGTGCAGACCCATCCGGTGCAAGCCGGCGATGGCTTCGACCGAACCGTCCTTGAGCGTGTCCGCCACGGCGATCACGCCGCGCACTGCGCCGTCCACGGCGACGAGCATGGCCGTCTTCGCCTCCGCTTGCAATCGTTCGACTTCGGGCTGCAAGCCGTTGAGCGAATAACCTCGCGCTTCCATCATCCGTAGATTACCCACGGCCACCGCACGCCCGTCCACCTCGGCGGAGACGCCAAGCCCCGCCTCGGCCTTGAAGCCTTCCGGTTTGGAGAGCTGCAGTCCGCGTGTCGTCGCTTCCGCCCAAATCGCCTCGCCGAGTGGGTGCTCGCTGCCCTTCTCGACCGAGGCCGCCAGCCGTAGTAACTCGTCATCGGTAATGGGTAATGAGTAATGAGTAATGAGTAACGAGTCATTGACAGCTTCTCCCTCATCACTCTTCACTCTTAACTCTTTACTCGTTACCACGTCCGTCACCGCCGGTTGCCCCTTGGTGATCGTGCCGGTCTTGTCCAGGACGACGGTGGTGATGCGTCCGGCGCGTTCGAGGGCCTCGCCATTCTTCAGCAGGACGCCCAACTCGGCGCCTTTGCCTGTCCCCACCATTACGGCGGTCGGCGTCGCCAGGCCCATCGCACACGGGCAGGCGATCACCAGTACGGCGACCATGTTGATCAGCGCGCGGGTGAAGGCATTGATATCCGCGTTGACCGGCAACGGCGGGCCGAGGAAGTACCATCCCAAAAAGGTCAGCGTCGCAATGCCGATCACGATGGGCACGAACACCGCCGAAATCTGATCCGCCAACTGCTGGATGGGCGCTTTGCTGCCCTGCGCCTCCTCGACGAGCCGGATAATTTGTGCCAGCGCGGTCTCCTTGCCCACCTTCGTCGCTTCGAACTTGAGCATCCCTAGTTTGTTGAGCGTTGCGCCGATGACGGGATCGCCCGGCCCTTTCGTCACCGGCAGCGATTCGCCGGTGAGCATCGATTCATCCACCGACGAGCGGCCTTCGACGATCACGCCATCCACGGGGATTTTCTCGCCGGGGCGCACCAACACCACGTCACCCACGAGGACGGCTTCCACCGGTATGGCGGTTTCGACGCCGTCACGCACGACCTGCGCGGTTTTCGCCCCCAGGCCCATCAGCTTCTTGATGGCCTCGGAGGCACCGCCTTTCGCGCGCGCTTCCAGCAGTTTGCCCAGCCGAACCAGGGTGATGATGACGGCGGACGTTTCCAGGTAGACGTGCCCGTCCAACCAGCCGAAGACAATCGGTAACGAATAGACGTAGGCCGCCGTCGTACCGAGCGCGATCAGCACTTCCATATTGGCCGCGCCGTTGCGCAGCGCTTTATACGCGCCCACGTAATACTGTGCGCCGACATAGAACTGCACCGGCGTGGCGAAGGCCAGCATCAGCCAGTGCACCCAATCGGCGTGCGCCCACATCCCGAACAGCCCGAAGTCGCGCGCCATCGAGAAGATGAACAACGGCACGGTGAAAATCAGGCCAATGATGAGCATCCGCTTCTGGTGAGCGATTTCGGCAGCGCGTGCTTTGGCTTCCGCGTCGTCGGCGTTGCCACCCAATTCCAATGCCTCGAAGCCGGCTTGCGAAACTGCCTTGCGGATCTCGGCCTGGCTGACGATGGTGGGCACATAGCGCACGCGCGCCTTCTCGGTCGCGAGCGCCACCGTGGCTTCGAGCACGCCTTCGATGTGCAACAGCGCCTTTTCGAGTCGCCGGGCATCGTTATCATCGGCCAGCCGCTTGATGATCAGATCGGCCTCTCCCGCCGCGACGCCGTAGCCCGCGCGCTCCACCCGCCCAATGATGTCGGGCAGGAACACGAGCGTAGGATCGAATTCCACCGTCGCGCGCTCCGAAGAGAGATTGACCACGGCGCCGGTTACGCCGTTGACGCGCTTCAAGTTACGTTCGACTGTCGCCACGCAGTTGGCGCAAGTCATCCCGGTGATGGGCAGTGTTAAATGTTTGGATTCAGACATAGAACCTCCTGGAAGGGGTGGGGATTGGTAATCGGTAGAAAACGACAAATCCCTACTCCCTACTCCCCCAGATCACGCCACCGGATAATTGATCTCGGCCAGCAGCGACTTGATGGCTTCCTCGGATGCCGGCGCATCGAAGGTAATGGTCGCCTGCTTGGTTTGCGCGTCCGCCTCGACGGACCACACCCCCCGCAGATCGCCCACCTCTGTCTCGATCGTACGCACACAGTGCTTGCACGAGATATTGGGAATCGTATACGTTACAGTTGTCATGATTAGCTCCTTTATTCTTCTTCTAGCATTTGGATGAATTCACCATGCCAGGTGTGATACCAGACCTGCCCGGTATTTCCGTGGACGCTGAGCATACCTTCAATGGTATCGTTCGCCAAGGTATGGAGGGTGTAGTAACCGTAAAAAGGATCGGCGTGCTCCTCGACAGTGACACCAGGCTGATTTTCGTCAAGCCAAGTTTGGGCGATTTCCTGGACTTCCGCTGCGGAGAGAGCATTCTCTCCGTTTCTCCATGTTCCCATCATGCCGCGTCGGTGCATCCCATATTTTGTATTCCACATCATATTCGGTCCCATCTCCGGGATGACCGCGCCACTCCATTTGTTGACCAGTAGCTCCATTGCCCCGATCTCGGTATTCGTTTCGCGTGCGATCCCGTAGAAATTGCGCTCGAACTCCATCATATCCACGATTTCAAGGTTGCCGTATCCCAGGTCGATGAGATAGGTTTCCAGTGCTGCCTGGGCTTCCTCGATGGTTAATGTTTCACCTTCGCCTGGGATGGTGGCGTTTGTCGCAGCGAAGGGACAACTCTTGCTGGCATCTCCCTCACTGCACAATCCTGGTGCGACATTAGTGCCTGCGATGCAAAAATCGTCCGTAGTCTGCCATCGCATCATGCCTGGTCCCATACCGAATCCTGATCCATCACAACTAGCGGTGTATGGTGTGTCATCCGGTGTTAACACGGCAGCCAGTGCCGGTGTGCGCCAGGAAAGGCGACCCAAGAACCATCCACTAATTAACCCAATGAACAATACTCCCAATGCCAGCAAAATCCCTAATCCAACCCATTTCTCTACTCTCATCGTTACCTCCTAACTATACCTTCGTCGCTGTTGCGAACACGTCACTTATTTCCTTGAGCACGCGCTCGCGTTCTTGCGGATCGTCGCCGCGCACGGCGGTGATGACGCAGGAGTTGAGGTGCTCTTCCAGGATTTGGGCGCTTACTTTATTCAGTGCCGCCTGTACGGCTTGAATCTGCCGGAGGATGTCGATGCAGTAGGCGTCCTCCTCCAGCATCCGTTGAATACCGCGCAGATGACCTTCGGTGGTCTTGAGCCGCTTGAGCGCCTCCTCGTGGTGCGTGCCGTGACGCGTGTGCGTCGTATGATCGTGTTCTTGCATAGCTTGCCCTTTCATGGGTTTGTCTTTTTGTATACCCCTCCCCCCTGGGGGGGGTATATAAAGTATACAACAATTTGCTTTATTGTCAAGCATGAACGTTTTGCCGGTTCGCCGAATTATACTAAACTATGGGGCAGCCGACCACGGATTTGTCCAAGAATGAACGTTTGCTTGACGCGTGTTTTTCGTCGAGCAGAGACCCAAATTCATTGTCGGCGCGTTCTATCCAGGAGTGCTATGAAGATCAAGTCCTTTGAATTCAGCCTGCGCGAACTGAGCGGCGCAATGGGCGACTTTGGTACACTGTTTCCGCTCTCCGTCGGCTACATCGTCGTCTGTGGGATAGATCCTGCCGGCTTTCTGGTGATGATGGGGTTGGCGAACATCGCCACCGGGCTGATCTACCGCTTGCCGCTGCCCATTGAGCCGATGAAGGTGATCGCGGTGATGGCGATTGCGCAGGCGTGGCCGCCCTCGATGGTCTACGCGGCGGGCCTCACGATGGGGCTGGTGTGGCTGCTCTTTTCGGCGATTGGCGTGGTGGATTGGATCGCGCGCAACACGCCAGAGTGCATCGTGCGGGGCATCCAACTCTCGCTGGCGGCGCTGCTGCTGATGCAGGCGCTGCGTATGGCGGCGACGGGGTGGCTGTGGGGCGCGGTTGCGTTGGCGCTGATTCTGTTGCTGCGCGATAGCCGCCGCGCCCCCGCCGGTCTGGTGGTGATGGCGCTCGGCGTGGGTATTGCGTTCTTCCGTGGCGATCTGCGCGGTCTCGCACCGCCCGCCTTGCGTCTGCCGCCGCTTACCGGATTCACCCTCGCGGAGATGTGGGATGCTTTCCTGGGCGCGGGTCTGGCGCAGATTCCCCTCACCGCGGCCAACGCCGTCATTGCGACTGCTGCGTTGGTCAAGACCTATTGGCCGGAGCATCCCGTATCGGAGCGCAAATTAGCGTTGAACCAGGGTATTATGAACGTCATCACGCCGTTCTTCGGCGGTTTTCCGCTGTGCCACGGCGCGGGCGGTCTGGCGGGTCAATACGCCTTCGGCGCGCGGACAGGCGGGGCAAATATTCTGGAAGGCAGCATCGAAGTGGCGTTGGGGCTATTCCTCTCGGCCTCGATTGCGCAGCTTTTCTCCGTCTTCCCCCAGGCTATTATCGGCGCGATGTTGTTTTACGTGGGATTGCAGTTGCTCAAGGGCGTCAAGACGCTGGCGTTGAATTATGAGTTGATTTTTGTCGCGCTCACGGTGGTTGTCTCGGTGTTGAGCACGATGGCGTTGGGGTTTCTGGTGGGGATGGCGGCGTATCATGGGGTAAGAGCTTGCCGGCCACGAAGAACCTAAACAACGGCCCGCCATGATCATGGCGGGCCGTTCTCTTGCCAAAACGTGCTTCCGGCTTACTTCTCCACCGGCTTGTGGCACAGCCACCAGTCCAGGCAGCCTTCCTTGCCTTTGCGTTCTTCCACCACTTTGATGTTGCCGGGCGGCGGAACGATGACATCGTCGCCGAACAAGGCGTTGTTGGGCCAGTCGGCGGGCATCGCCACTTTCTGGGCGTCCGAAATCTGGAACGCCTTCATCATCCGCAAGAATTCATTGAAGTTGCGGCCCAGTTCCGCCGGGTAGTAGAGGATCGCGCGGATGATGCCCTTCGGGTCCACGAAGAAGACCGCGCGCACTGTGCTCGAACCGGCGCCCGGATGGACCAGTCCCAACATTCCCGCCACTTTGCCGTGATCGGCAATCAAGGGGAACTCGATCTTGGTATGGAGATGTTCGTCGATCCACTCGATCCATTTTGTGATAGAATGGAGGTAGAAGCTCCGCGTTGCCGCCAAGCTATTCGGAGCATCTACCGGAGTGCCGGGCCTGCGGGTCCGGCGCTTCTCTTTTCGTCCTGCAATTCCTCATCCCCTAATTCATCCAGCGCGATCCGCGCCAGGCTGCCGAGCATCCCTTCGTAGATTGTCAGCCCACTGCTATTGCACCGCACGCAGACGCGATTCTCATAATTGCGGCGGTATATATCGGGATGTCTGTGCCCGCTACATTCATTCCACGGAAGATGCCTTCGAGCATCGCCCAGGCTGCCCATAGTTCGTGGTTTGTGTCCCACTGTAGCTGGTCTTCTCCATAGTCGTAAGTCAACGTCCATTCTGATTGTTCTGTTAGCGCGTTTGTCATCTATGCCTCCTGTTGTTGTGAACGCAAAAACGGCTTGTCGTTGCCGTTGATAGGGCAACAAACAAGCCGTTTGACTTGTGGAAAAGTGTTCCCCGCATATAATGCGGGTAGCCTTGCTGTTGCTTGCTCAACAGTTAGGTTAGAGCCGTGTGGGTGCTCGTAACACCTGCACGGCTCGATTATGTCCTAGTGGACGTTCATTTATTGCCTAATAATGCTTCCTTCGACTGCTCATCATTTTCTGAAATCCAATCCCGCAGAAGTTGGCGTAGGATATGGTTTAGCGGAATGTCTAGCCGCGCCGCCTTCTCCTTGGCCGCTTCTGCTGTCTTTGCATCAACCCGAAACCTGATTTCGTCATCTTTTTTTACCACAGTGTATCTCCGTTGTCGTTACATATCTATTATTCACCCAAGGTCAAGAGGATGCAAGTCCCGCTGTGCAGATATTCGATTGTCAAAGTATGCGCGCTGCCAAGTTCTCCCAGATGAAAAGACTGTCAAAACTGGGCATGGTTCAGATTTCCAGTAAGTTAGATTGACACTTCTCGACACTAGGAAGAACCAACGAAGCAGGGAGTACAATGCCAATAGGTGTGAGCAGAGAATCGGTCGCTTCAGGCGGCTGACCATCGGTCGTCGAGCTAGGCTTTGGTGCCAACCCCAGCAAAGTGAGGGTATCCTCTGGCACCGGCAAACCAACAAGTTGAGCCGGGCTATGACCGGCACGTTTGCCCCGTTCAAAGGGATGTACGTTATGGAGAAAGCGAAACAATTCCAAGCACCCCTGATCGGTATGCTTCCGCGCGGCGAGTGCCGGGCGCAGCAGGCGGTTGATACACTCCGCCAGCATACTGCCGCGCCAGGAACGTCCCAAGACCTGACACAATGCTTCCCAGGCTTGCCAAAGCTGCTGGGGTCCCAACAGCGCGTGTGCTTCATCCAAGCTCTTCTCCCACAGCATTTGCCGAGCCTGTTGTTCCGGTACAGCCACAGAATGGCGTTTTGCATCCGCCTCGATTTGCCAGAGGCGCGACAAAGCTTGAATCGCCCGCGCGCCCCACTGCGTGATCAGTGGAGCCAGTGTGCGTACCAAAACGGGCTGATAGCCAAACAGGTTCTCTGCCCAGTTGATGAGGTTGGCGCTCAGCTTGGCGTAGACCCGCCCGCCCCAGGCCTGCCATTGCTTTCCCAGATGGCGCAGGCTTTCGGCGCTCAAGCCTTCCCAGGCGGTCAGATGCTGCGCCAAGCGTCCAGGCGTGCCGGCTTGATCAAACTTACAGGCGCGTTCCTCAACTTTTCCCAGCGCAGTATAGGCTTGCTGTTCCAGACGGATGGCCTGTCCCCACAAGGGACGCAGTAGATGCTCCCAATCCAACTGATGCACGGCGATGCCCGCGGCCTTGCCCCCGGCTTGCAAGCCTGTCCCGGCATCGCTGGCGAACTGCTGCGTAGCGGGCGTGTCCAGCAGGACACAGCCCCACGTCTCTCCATCACACTGCGGCTGCCGCGTCAGGGCATAGATGGACAACGAATCCATTGCCCACCACCAGCAAGTTGGGCGCACCGTTGGAATAAATCTCGTCACCAGACAACATCTCATCCACCGTGGACTGCCAGCGCGCGTTGACCGCCGCGGCCGCTTGTTCCAGTTGGGTCAGTGCGCCATTGACCCAGCTTGGCGACACAGCGGTATCCAACAACTCCATCAGACAATCCACCGTCGCCCTTTGGCTCACCCCTACTTCGGTCAGTTTCACAACACCACGCACCAGACGGTTCCGATCCACCAGCGCGGTTTTCTCTTCTGGCTGCGGACCGTGCGGTCCAGGGCGCAAACCCGCAATCAAGACTTGCTCTTCGGCCTCAGCAATGTCGTAAATCGTCTGTCGCGAAACGTTGTGACTCTCGGCCAATTTGCTTATTGTCCCGCGCGGTCTGTCAGGGTACCGAACCTCGATCGCGATTTGTGCTCGTTGTTTACTTGTGATATCATTCCGTCGTGCACCCACTGGTCATCTCCCTGTGCCTTGGTCTTCAGCAAACCAATTGTGGCACATAGATGACCGGTGGGCAATTTGTCAAGCTAACCAAAACCATGCCGCTTTTCGAGTGAAAAATCCGCCACTCCGAGTGACTTCACTTGAACAACGTGGGATGTTTCTACTGTCGCGCTTTGTAATGCTAGAAGTTCTTGTTCTGTCCAATTCAGTGCTTGTTCATGCTGTCTAAAAAATGGCCCTGAGCGCTTGAAGCGGTCTGGCTGTTCGATACACCCTTGCCACTCCCAAAACAATCCAGGGCGGGTGAGCAGCACACTTCCCCGATTAGGCGGTACATCACATATCCAGACTTGTCTAAACTCATCGTAGGCTCAAGGCAACGCAAATGTAATTGATTGATGGTCTCGTTAGTCCGGCCTTAATTCCCGCACTTCCCACGCATCGGGTAACACTATAGAAAACCACAGTTCCACGTATTTCAAACGTAGCGGCGTGACCTCGTCGTGACCGGTGAGGGTGGCATAGCTGTAATGGAGCAAGCGTAGATTGACATCGGGCCGCGCAATGCGCGTCTGCGCATATAGCTGTTGCACATCGCCCATTGTCGCCGTATTGGGGCAGATACAGATCAGCGTCCCCTGGTAGCCTAAATCGCCCCACAAGAGTCGCACAAAGTCAGTATACGCGGGAATAACTTCGTGAAAAGCCAACAGATTGTGCCCATCGCACCTTTGCGAGAGCGGCGGACCGAAGAAAAGTACGTCGCAGTCGAGAAACGGGCGCAAGGTCGCCGGGTCCAGCACGTCGCCACAGGTGCACGCGATGCCCTGCGCCTGGTTGCTGGCGACAATATGCGAGGCAAGGTCTAGGCCCCGGTAGCTGACATCTGGAAATGCCTGGTGATACGCTTTCCATTGCCGCGCGCAATCCCCGCAGCACAGTTCGCCGATGGCGCGCACATCGGGCAGCAGTTCACGCAGCAAGGTCACCCGCTGCGCAATGGTCTGTGCGTTGGTACGAGCAAAGGCGGGCGTGGTCTCCGTTGGAAGATGATAAGGGGTGGAGCGCGACGACTCGGTGGACATCGCTATAGCTCTTCAATTGAAATCCTGGCTCAGGATGCGCGCCGGCGTGACCACAAGTAACACATTGGGCTGCTCACGTGTGGATTCGGCGTAACGTCGTGCGGCGGCTTCATCCGTGTAGTAGCGGCGAATGATGCGCCAGCGTATGTCGTCCAGGCTGTATGCATCGACTGGCAAGAATTCAACCACGCCGTAGACGATCACAGTACGATAATCGGGATGCCCACCATCAATGCATAGGCTGAGGCGCGGGTCGCGGCGCAGATTCCGGTATTTGGCCGTCCCGGTCGTGATGCTGATGTAGAACTTGTGATCTTCATATAGATACCATACCGGGCTGAGTTGTGGTGGGCCATTGCGAGTACTCGTGCCCATTACCGCGTGCCGAGGTGCGACCAGGAAGTCAGCAATCTCTGCGGATGTCATTATCGGCATCGTTCTCCTCCATTCGCCGCCGAGGCAAACGCTGGTGTCGTCTGCCCCGGCAATCTTAATCGCTGTTATTGTTTGCTTCGCCGTGGTTCAGTTCCGCAAAACCAAAGGCAGATAGATGTTCCACTGCGTTACATTACTGACACACCCACCTGATCCGGCTACCACTCCGACGCTACTTGGCGCACTCCACAGACCACCTTCGTTGCGCGCTTTGACGCTGATGTAGTACGTCTGACCTGCCAGGAGGGTGAGCAAACTGCGGTCGATGGAAGTCTCCGCCGTGTTCGTCCAGTTGACCACTTCAATGCCACCGAATTTCGTGCCGATTGCGTACTGATAGAGGGTAATCGCTGAATCCGGGTCTTTGGCGCTCCATTCTGCAGACAGAGCATCAGGTGTTTCCGCGGCGCAAGCTGTAACCACTGGCGCGGGCGGTGGTGTGGTATCGGCGATGGCGCCGGCGTAGGCTACGGTGAAAGCAGTAGCATCGTGCGGCGCAATTTCCATACTCCCAAAGCCATATGCACCAGCGATAGTCAATGAGTAAGTGCCAGGTGGGATGAGCGCATTGAAATCATAGGTGACACGATATAGATCAGGAGTGAGCCAGCCAACGGTGGCAAAATCCGTGTTGACTGCCCAAGGTGCGTATGCCTCTACTGTTGCTAAATATCCTAAATTCTGACTATGTCCTCCTATGGCAAAAAGTTGACCATTGTTAGCGGCCGCTGCTGCCAGCCCAGAACGCGCTGTAGGCATGTCTTCACGAGTCATCCAACTATCTGCCAATGGATTGTATTCTTGCACTGGCGCGACAATTGTAGTGGTAAGGGTTCCTCCGATAGCATAGAGCCTGCCGTTAGGCGCTGTCACCATACTCAACCCATAAAGACCTGTGGGCATAGGTGCACGAGCTCTCCATATGTTCACTGATGGGTTACTTTCTTCTACCGTGGCCACTCCCTGGAAGTGCAAGAAAGTGTCAAACCCCCCCACGGCATAGAGTTTTCCGTCTGGTGCAGCAGCCAATCCCAATTCAGCACGCGCAGTGGGCATCGATGCGCGAGTAGTCCATTTGTTCGCTGTGGGATCATATTCCTCTACGACCGCCAAGACGTCGTTACTGCTTCCGCCTACAGCATAAAGCTTGCCGTTAGGAGCGGCCGCCACAGCAAGTCCATAGCGTGGGGTGGGCATAGGTGCACGCACTGTCCACGTATCCGTCGCCGGATCGTATTCTTCCACCGTTGCTAATGGCCCATTATTGTATCCGCCAATGACATAAAGTTTGCCATTTGAAGCGGCTGCGGCTCCTGATCCATAGCGCGCGGTAGGCATAGGCGCGCGCGTCGTCCAGCGGTTTGTGACCGGGTCATACTCTTCAACTTCTGCCAGCGGGCCGGTATCATTAGTTCCGCCCAGTGCATAGAGTTTTCCATTGGATGCGGCGGCCACCGCTAAACGCGTGCGCGCAGTAGGCATAGGGGTATATGTGCTCCAGCCTCTCTCAGGGGTAACAAAACTTAGCACCGGTGCAACTTCTGCGTCCATCTCCCGGCTGAACAATACATCGAATGTCACCGTTTGAATCCCCACCGGACTTTCCGGCGTGAGTGTAACCGCGCGAATGTATGCCGGTGCGGTAGCGTTCGGCGCTGTGAGCATTGGATCGAAAAGTACTATGCCGAAGTTGTGATCATCGTTGCCGTCGAAGATCCGCTGCTGGATGAGAGCTGTGTTTGTGGTTCCCCACCAGTTATTTCGTGCATCTATCGCAGCGGTAGTATTCTCGAAATCATATTGTCCCAGATTGCCTTCCAGGTTGTTACCTGCAAATGTGAGTAGTTGACTCCACGAGACCTTGACCGCGGCCCCCCGATTACCTGTGAGTGTGTTACTGATAACAGTCGCTTCGCCTAGAGCAAGACCTACTTCGGCGTTGTTGGCAATCAGATTGCCTTGTACCAGGCCGCTTGCTACGGCGATTCCGTTTTGGTTGCCGACAATCCGATTGTCTATCGCCCGGATGTTTGTCGCTCCATCGGCCAAGAGAATCGTGCCTGGGAAACCTGTAATGCCCCACTCGGACGCGCCAGACACATCATTCCCACGCACCTCCGAATTTTCGCCAACGATGATGCCTCCTCCACGTACGGTGTTTGACAACATTGTCGTTGTATTCCAGGCTGTGATACTGCCATCCTGGACGATATTCTGTCGAATTATGGAAACTCCAACAATGTAGATTCCTCCGCCTGTAATCACATTATCGGATATGGTGCCAGTCCCACCATTATTAACTTCAACACCTCCACCAGAAAACACATTGGAACTAATCGTGACTGGTCCTGTGCTAACTATTACGCCCACTCCCGCAATCACATTTCGATGTGCATTCACAGCCCCTGTCAGAACAACCGCCGTTTCACCTCCTGAAATCACACTATCCATCAACCATAAAGGTGTAGCACCCAGACTCCCACTGATGGATTGACTCACCACGGTTGTTGCATCCAGGTCAAGATGCGCCAGGTAGGGGGTGGCCGAGAGTACATTGATCCCAAAGGTGCTGCCTTCTATTTCCACATAGCGCAAGAGATTGCCTGACCAATACTGCCCTTCTGTGTCTGCCTGGGCGTCCACACTCGCGTCGTCAAATCGAATACCACGCCAACCGTTGGCTCCGTTTGCCACCATCCGTATGGGCTGGTCTGCCGTGCCATCTGCCAACAACGTCCCGCCAACGTTCAGACCGTAAGTATCGTTGAAGCGAACCTCCGTTCCCGGCTGAATGGTCAGAGTCACACCCGGCGCGATGCCAATGTTGCACGTGGCGATGTAGGTTTTGTCGCTCGTCCAGACGGTGTCTTGCAGAATCGAGCCGCATACCAATTCTTCGCCGCTGCGGGTGGTGACGGTGAACGTGTGCGTTACCGAATAAGCGCCATCATCGGCGTTCACCGTGAGGGTAAAGGGAATCGGATGGTTATATCCTGCGCCTGACGCTATGGTAAAGGCATAAATTGGACTACTCGTCCCTGTAGCACCGGAGGCCAGGTCGCCGTAACTTGCCGTCGCCTGGTTAAACGTCACATAGGGATCGGTGGTGCTTAACACACCGGTCACGCCATCTGCATCCCACCAGTCGTTCCGCAGCGTTATTGCCACTGTCGCTGATTCCCCTGGAATGGGACGACCAAGAGGATCGCCGTTCACACTGATTCCGGCCAAAGCGATGGCAGGACGTGGGGCCTGCATCGCCTGCGCTGCGTTGTCGCGCCCAAAGCCCAATTGTCCGGCATAACTTGGATTAAGCGTGTCAATAGGATCCGCCGTCTGCAGAATCTGATTGCGCACCATTGTCGCGTTCCACTCCGGATGCTGGCTGCGAATCAACGCCGCTACACCGGCCACAAACGGCGCGGCCAGGCTCGTGCCATTGGCCAATCCCCAGTCACCGCCCAGATACGTCGTCATGATGTCCACCGCCGGCGCACTCACATCCACCCACGCGCCGTAGTCGCTGAAGTCCGCTTTCGTGTCCACATCGGTTGTTCCGGCCACCGCTATAACGTTATCGTAGGCAGCTGGATAAAACGGTGTGCTGACGTTATCGTTGCCGGCGCCTGCCACGACCACCACGTTGTTATCATTGACGGCGTAGTTGATGGCGTCGCGCAGCGCGTTGGAATAGGCATATCCGCCCAGGCTCAAGTTGATGACGTGCGCGCCCTTGTCAGCGGCATACTTGACGCCCAACGCAATATCGGAGTAGTTGGAGATGCCCGAATCGGCCATCACCCTCACCGGCATAATCTTGCAATTCCAGCATACGCCGGCGATGCCCAACGCATTGTTGGTCACCGCCGCTGCCACGCCTGCCACCTGTGTGCCGTGACCGCCGCCATCGGAGACGTTGTTCGTGCCGTTGACGAAATTCCAGCCCCGCACGTCATCCACGTAGCCATTGCTGTCCTCATCAATACCATTGCCGGGAACTTCAGCGGGGTTGACCCACAGGTTAGCCTGAAGGTCGGGGTGGGTTAAGTCGATGCCGGAGTCAATGATGGCGATGACGATGGCTGGTGTGCCCGTGACAACGTCCCAGGCGGCAGGCGCATCGATCTTCGCAACGCCCCACTGTTCTGCATAGAGTGGGTCGTTAGGAGCTACAGTTGCACGGGCGATATAGTCCGGCTCGGCCCATTCGATGTTGGGATTGGCGTTCAATGCGGCGACAGCCTTGTTGATATCAGCCTCCGCCGCCAGTTCCAGATGATAGATACGTTCCAGTCCGGTCGTACTAGGCGTTTCCGGTTCAGCATGAAACAGGGGCTGCGCCGCTGTAACACCTTGCGCCATCATGGCGCGAGACAACGCCGTCGGCGCGGCGTATGCCAGGCGTCCCGTCGGCGCTTTTAGTCCAGGTTGTACCTTGATCAAAATGCGCTGAACAGCGCTCTCCGGTTCAGCAGCCGACATGCTGGTCACTGCCGACTCGCGGCTTGCCACGGTCGTCGCTGGCGCGCCCGCGCTTAACAACATCATCAAGATTGCTACCCAACGCATCAATTTGGACACCGAGAATTTCATCATTGCCTCCTGTATTGTCATGTCCTGGATAAACCCCGTCATCTCGTCTGGTGTGGCCCAACTCCACGCCTTGTAGAAAACACCAGCTTCAACATCCGGCCCATAGTCTAGTGCAAAACGCCCAAACGCCAAATTCAACTCCGCTCGGCTCCTGCGCCACACCTCTGGCATCCTCTCGTCGTATCTACACCCAAAATATATGCCCCTCATCCCAAAATGTGAAAACACTTGACCGTCACTTGTCGGCTCGTTATAATGAAATAGAACTATTGTTCTATATCGTTGGAGTCAAGTCGTACAATGAGAATCATCTGCCTGCTCGCTGCCCATCTGCCGGTCCAGATCGAACAGCAGGCCGGAGCGCCGGACACTGCGCCGCTCATCGTCGGCGGTCGTCCCTGGGACCCCGGCGCGGTGCTGGACTGCTCACCTGCCGCGATCTCCGCCGGGGTGCGCCTGGGGATGCGCCTGGCGCGCGCGGCGCAGGTGTGCCCCGGCGCGACCTTCGTCCCGGCGCGGGAAGCCGTCTACCGCGAAGCGCACGCCGCGCTCGAAGCCGTGCTACGCCAGCACACTGACCGCGTCGAGACGGCAGGGTTAGGCTACCTGTTCGCCGATGTGTCCGATCTACGTGTCCCTGCGGGGCGCGACCCCGCGCAAGCAGACGTGGAACTGTCCCGGTCGCTGGCCCGCGAAGCGCAACAAGTCAGCCCCCTGGACGCCCGCATCGGCCTGGCTCCGCAGCGCTTCACCGCCGAACAAGCCGCGCGCGCAGCCCGGCCCCACGGCTGGTGCCCGGTGCAGCCGGGGCAGGAGCGCACTTTCCTTTTCCCATTGCCCATCGACCCCGAAATGCGCCGCCGCTTGCACCTACTCGGTATTACAACGCTAGGCACATTGGCGGCCTTGCCGCGCGCGGCCATCGTGCGGCAGTTTGGTGCGGATGCCGGGCTGTTCCACGACCTGGCCGCCGGACGCGATCCACGCGGCGTCTACCCCGATGCTCCGCCCCTGGTGGTGGAACGCAGTCACCAGTGCGAGCCGCCGTTACGCGATGCCGGCTTCCTGATCGCGCGCGTGGCACGGCTGGGTGAGAGCGCGGCGACCGACCTGGCACAGCGCAAGCATCAAGCGCAAGGGATGACACTGACGCTCGAAGACGAGACCAGAAAAACACACATCGTCAGCACAGCCATCGAACCGCCCACGGACGATGTGGATCAACTCAAACGGCAAGCCGTGGGGTTGGCAATGCGCATCACCCTCACTCGCGCTGGGACTCGCATCACTCTGACGCTGTATCCCTTGCGCCCGGCCTATCTAGCGGCGACGCAACTGGCCCTGTTTAGCGCCCCCAGCGACGCGCGCGGGCGCGCTTTGCAGGAGACCTTGCGGCGGCTGCGGCAGCGCTTTGGCGAACTGATCATCATCGTGGCATCACTGCTGGCCCCGCCCGGCCCGCGTGCGATCCAGACGACGCTCGATGCTGACGGGCAACCGCTAGCGCTGGTGTGGGATCAGCGCTTTCACCCCGTGGCTCGCGTTTACGAGCACTGGCGCGAGCGACGCCGCTGGTGGACGCAGCCGGTGCTGCGCGACTACTACCGCGTCGAATTGCGCGATCGGCAGGTCAAGACTGTTTTTCGCGACCTGGCGAGCGATGGTTGGTACCTGGAACGGCGGTGGCATTGGTGAAATCTCAATACATCGAACTGCACGCCCATTCCAGCCATAGCCTGCTCGACGGCGTTGTCTCGCCACAGGCCTTGGTCGAACACGCGGCATCCCTGGAGATGCCCGCATTGGCCCTCACCGATCACGATGGGCTGTACGGGGCCGTGCCCTTCATCCGCGCGGCGGAAGCGGCGGGGATCAAGCCGCTGTTGGGCGCGGAGGTCACGCTGGTGGACGGCGACAGCACGGCCCACCTCACCTTGCTGGCCGAGACGCCGCGCGGCTACGCCAACCTCTGCCAACTTCTTACCCTGGCACACCGAGGACAACCCAAGGGTACGGCACGGCTGGCATTGGCCGACCTGTCCGATCACACGGCGGGCCTCATCGCACTGTCGGGATGTCGTCAGGGCGCTATCATCAAGCGGATCATCGCCGGAGCCTACGAGGCGGCGCTGGATGTAACACAAGGATATGCGCGCATTTTCGGGCCGGAGAATGTCTACATCGAAGTCCAGCGCCATTACCATCCCGGCGAGATGCGCTTGTTGGGCCACCTGGTGGGCTTGGCCGACCGCCTGCGTCTGCCGGTGGTCGCCACGGGCGACGTCCACTACCTGGTCTCGGAACAGCGCGAGGTTCATGACGTGCTCACCTGCATCCGTCATCACGTCACCTTGGAGGACGCGGGCGACCTGCTGCGGCCCAACGATGAGTACCGCTTCCGCACGCCTGACGAGATGGCGGCCTTGTTCACCAACGTGCCGGCAGCGATCACGAACACGCGCGTCATTGCCGACCGCTGTGCGTCTGCCGCGACCTTCTTGCCGGACGGTGCGCAAGTGTTGCCGGCGTTCCCTACGCCGGACGGCATTGCCACCAGCATTTATTTGCGCCGTTTGTGCGTGGCTGCACTCCGTGACCGCTACGTGGACACCGCACGTGCCTTGTCCCAACTGGACCACGAACTGTCGGTCATCGGCTCAATGCGTCTGGACAACTACTTCCTCACCGTGTGGGGCATTGTGCGCTTTGCCCGTGAGCACGGCATCCGCTGCCAGGGACGGGGTAGCGCGGCCAACTCGCTGGTGGCCTACCTGCTGGACATCACGCCGATTGATCCATTAGCCGCCGACCTGGTCTTCGAGCGTTTCCTGTCGCCGGAACGCCGCAGCCCACCCGACATTGATTTGGACATCGCCGCCGACCGCCGTGAAGAAGTCATCCGGTATGTGACGCAACGTTACGACCCCGGCCACGCAGCGATAATGGATTCAAGTCAATACCTCCTTACCGTTTAAATCGCATGTGCTTACCGATGCTGGCGCGCAGGCAAGCGATGAGTTCGGGAGCATCGCGGATGAGATACTGGTCAGAGTCCGGGTCGCGGATAGTATCACCGGCGGCGATGAAGCCAGTCCGCAGGCGATAACGCACCCAGAGGACATTCACCCCCAGTTGTTGCGCCACTTGGGCCGTGGTGAGGTAGCCCGTGGGCAGGGCTTGTGGGTGGGGGCCGGTGCACCGAAGCCAGCCCTGCGCCCGGCGCACGTCCCGCACGGTGGTCACAGCGACGCCGGCGCGATGAGCGGTGTGAAAACCCTCACTCTCCAGCCGCGCTGCGATCTGGGCATCGTCCAGGCCCTGCTGGAAGAGGTCCCCGATGCGCTGGATGAGGGCAGCGTAGTCCGGCACATCCGCGCCACGCGCCGTCGGTACGGTGACCACATCGACACTGGCGTAACCAGAAACCCAGATGATGCGCACTGCGACCTGGTCAGGGGCCACGCGGGTCAGCACTACGCTCGCGATCAAGCTGCGCAGCAGGGTTTTTTGTTGCGCCGGCGTGAGGTGCGGCCACAGTTCGGGCAGCCGCGCTGAAATGTGGGTGAACTGGGCGCGCAGCTCGGGGGTGAGGGCGGCGGGCTGTACGGCGCGGGCGCGGCACGCGGCGATTTCCTGTTCTAGCGCGCGCAGTTGGTGCAGTTGCTGTTCCCAGCGGCGTTCGAGTTCGGCGGCCACCAGGCGGTTTTCGGGGTCGACGTGCATATACTGGCGCTGGGCCAGCTGAACAGCGTACTCCGCACGCTGTAAGCGCATTGCCCATTCGGCTTCGCGTTGCGCATGTTCGACGCCCTGCGCTTCCAACACCATCGCTAACGCATCCAATTGCGCCGGCTGCAGCGCGGCGAAGAAGGCGGCGACGACGACGGCATCCACGCTGGGGCCGTGGATCGCCGGACAGGCTGGTTCACCAATACGCCGGGGTGCTGCATGACATTGATAATAATGGCTGTGTGGCGGCTTGTATCTAACCTGACGGTGATAGCCGCAGTGCCCACACACGGCAATCCCTTGCAACAAAGCGACGCCCTCACGCGCTGCCCCTGGCGTCGCCTCCGCTGTCTGGAAGTACTGCGCCGCGTTCGCGTGCATGCGCGCCTGGTTGGCTTCATATTGCTCCCACGAAATGTACGCCGGATAGACATCCCGGACGCATTGTTGCCACGCGTCCTGCGGCCGGTCAATACGCCCGCTGTAGGGACGCCCCGCGCAGCGCTGCGTGGGATCCATCTGGCTGCGCCCGTAGACGAAGGCCCCGGCATAGGCCGGGTTGCACACGATCTCGTAGATGGCCGTGTGCGTGGCGGCCTTCCACACGATCTCACCCTTGTCCGGACCGCGCGCCTGCCGCCGCGGCAGCAAGGTGTGTTCGCGCTGCATGGCGCGCAGTACCTGCCCACAACTCCCCAAAGCGGCGAACTGGGTGAATACTTCTCGAATCCGCGCCTGCACCTGTTGATCCGGGTCCAGCGCGACGCTGCCATCGGGCAAGCGCACTAACCCGGTGGGCAAGTTCTGGCGATAGACGCCGCGTTCCACCTGGCGCAAACGGCCGGCTTCCAGCCGTTGTTTCAGCAAATGCAATTCCGCTTCGCTCATCGTGCCTTTCAAGCCCAACAACAACCGATCATTGAACTGCCGCGGGTCATAGACCCCGTCGTTATCGGCGATCAAGGCGCCAAACACCGCCGCCAAGTCAAGCAAATGATACCAATCTCCGTTGTTTCGCGCAAGTCGCGAAACTTCGTACCCAATGATGATGCCCACCTGCCCCAGCGACACCGCGGCCACCAGCCGCTGGAAACCACTGCGGTAAGCGCTCCCGCTGCCGGAAAGCCCTTGATCCTCGTCAATGACCTCAATCCGCGACGCCGGCCAGCCCAGGCTCTGCGCGCGCGCCACCATCTGACGTTGGTTGCGCTGACTTTCCGGGTTCTCGGCCACTTGCTTGAGGGTGGATTGGCGGATGTACACATAAGCCGCGCGTTGCACATGCGCCGCGGTGACCTTGAGCGCGCCCGCGCCCGCGTAGGTGGGCGGATCACTTGTGGCGTTCATCGCGCGCCTCCTGCGCCAGGACTTGCTGGCAGATCCGCACCAGTTCCTGGTACACGCCCTGTTGCTGCGTGGGCGTCAGACTGTCCCAAACGGCAGGGGCCGCAATCAGCGGCGGTGTGCTTGACGGCCCCTGGAGCGCCCGGGTCTCCTCCGGCTCCGTAATGTGTGGTGTCATCTTCTCTGCCCTCCACTTGCTGACTTGTGATGGTTGCGTAAGTTGTCAACAAGTATCGCACCGATTCCCAACACAACGGCTGGGTGGCCTGAGGGGGCGCGCCGGGGCCGCGATCCATAGTCGCCGGGGGCACACCGCGCGGCAGACCGGGGCGCGGCTCAATGACACAGTCGTCCTCACCGAGTTCCACGAGGGAGAATGGCTGTCCGTACAACGGGTGGCTCGGATCGGTGATGGTGACGTTTGCTTTTAGCACTACCTGTTTAGCCGCTAGAGGGGTAGTATCCTGGTTGCAGTATGGCTTGTACGTTTGTGACCTTCCGCGCCCGTTCCGCCGTGCGCGACGTGGGTCGCGCGTTGGGCCTGCCCCCCGCGCTGCTGGAACGCCTGGTCGGGGCGCTGGATGTCAACGATCCACAAAGCGTAACCTCATCGCCCACACTGCAAGCAGCAATGGGCGCAGAATTGTCCAGCCCCTTGTTCCAACACCTGCTGCGCCTGGTGCCGCAACTCGACGGCCTGCCGCGCCACCTGGGCATCCACAACGGTGGCATGGTGCTCTCCGAGCCGCCGCTGGATACACTGATCCCCCTGGAACCGGCGACGCTGCCGGGCCGCATCGTGACGCAGTGGGACAAGGAAGGGCTGGAAGACGCGGGGTACGTCAAGGTGGACTTGCTGGGGCTGCGAATGCTGTCGGCCATCGAGGACGCGGTGTGCATCGTGGCGGCAATGACCGGCGAGCGCCCTGGATTGGAACGGCTGACCTTCGACGATCCGGCGGTCTACGATATGCTGTGCCGGGGCGAGACCATCGGCGTGTTCCAATTGGAGAGCCGCGCACAGGCCGAGTTGGTGCGCAACTTCCGGCCCCGGTGTTTCGCCGACCTGACGGTGGAGATCGCGCTGATCCGCCCCGGGCCGTTGCAAGCCAACGTCGTGCGCCCCTATCTGCGACGGCGCTATGGACAAGAGCCGGTGCGCTATATCCACCCCTTGCTCAAGCCTGCCTTGAAGGAAACCCTAGGCGTGATGATCTTCCAGGAACAGGTGCTCAAAGTCGCCCGCGACCTGGCCGGGTTTACACCCGGTGAGGCCGAACAGTTACGGCGCTGCCTGGGCCGCAAGCGTGCTGAGGCGGCGCTGCAACAGTTCAAGGTGCAGTTCCTCGCCGGCGCACAGGCTAACGGCGTGTCACAGAAAATCGCCGAGACGGTGTTTACGCAGTTACAGGCGTTTGGCAGCTACGCCTTTCCCAAGAGCCACGCGGCAGCCTTCGCCGCGCTGACCTATCACTCGGCGTGGCTGCGCTGCTACCACCCGGTGGCCTTCTTCGCCGGGCTGCTGCGCCACCAGCCGATGGGTTTCTACTCGCCGCGCGTGATCGTGGACGAGGCGCGGCGCTGCGGAATCCAGATTTTTGGCGCAGACGTGCAAGCGTCGGACGTTTCGGCGACGGCGGACGGTGACGGCATTCGCCTGGGACTGGCAGCAGTGTCAGGCGTGGGAGAGAGCGGTGGGGCGCAGATCGTCGCCGCGCGGGAATACGGGCCGTTCACCTCGCTGACCGATTTCTGCCAGCGCACGTGCCTGGGAAGACGCGCGGTCGAGGCGTTGATCTTGGGCGAGGATTTCGACGGGTGGCGTATCCCACGGCGACAGTTGGTGTGGAACCTGGGATCGGCAATGGAAACCATCGGCGGTCCGCCGCAGTTGGACATCGTCGAACCGGGGACGCGCCCGGCTTTCGCGCGGGCGACTGACACCGAACGCCTGTGGATGGAAGTGGCAACGACGGGCGTAACGGCGCAGGGACACCTGGTGCAGACCGTGGCGCAGACCTTGCGCGCGATGGGCGTGACGCCGGTAGCGGAGCTATCCCGCTGGCCCGACGGGACGAAACTGCGCGTGGGCGGGGTGATCATTGCCCGGCAGCGCCCGCCGACGGCGCGGGGCACGGCGTTCATCGCGTTGGAAGACGAGGGTGGCGTGGTCAATGTGATCCTGCGCCCAGAGGTGTTTGCGGCGTATCGCGAGGTGCTGCGAAGTAGATTCGTGGTGATCGAAGGGACGTTGCAGTGGCAGGGCCGGGTGTGTGGCGTGGTGGGGGAGCGGGTGTTGGCGGTGGAGGAGTGAGAATACTGCACAAGGGTCCTGGATGTCTGGAGTTATAATTTCTAGTCTGGGGTGGAATGCGTGATACAATATCGATAGCGCTTAAGGAGGATGCGGTCAGTGGTAGAGGCTAGGTCAAACATCCCTGGCCTGATAGCCGACTCCACATCGTGCATTGGCCGAGAACGGGAGTTGGCCCAGGTGTGGGAGCAACTGGGTATCGCGTTGCGGTCGCGTGCGCGCGCCGTGGTGGTGACCGGCGAACCCGGCATCGGCAAAACGCGCCTGCTGACCGAAGTGGCCGCGCGCGCCGCCCACGCCGGACTGACGGTGCTGCACGGCGGCGCTTCCGAAGCTGCTGGAATGCCTCCTTACTTGCCCTTTTTGGAAGCCCTCGGTCACCATATTCACACCATTCCCGCGGGAGTGCTCTGCGAGCAGGCCGGCTCCGATGCGACCATCCTGACCAGCCTCTTCCCTGAACTCGGCGCGCGGCTGGAAACGCTGCCCGCTGCTTACATTTTGCCCGCAGATCAGGCACGCCTGCGCTTATACCAGGCCGTCAGCGCCTTTCTGGCGGCGATTGCCGCAGATGACGGCCTCGTGCTCATCTTCGACGATCTCCAGTGGACTGACAGCAGCAGCCTTGATTTGATCGCGCATGTGATCCGGCAGCAGCCAACGGCGCGCTTGTTATTCCTGATCGCGTGCCGGTCGGGCGACATCGCACTCAATCCTGCCCTGGAACGTGCGCTGGCCGAGCTGAATCATCTGCGGGCATTGACCACCGTCGCATTAGCCCCGCTGATCGAGGCAGAGATCGCCGCGCTGGCGACGGCGTACCTCGGTGGGCCGGTCGAGCCGGCGACGAGCCGGTTGCTCCACGCGCACAGTGAAGGCAACCCCTTCTTTGCCGAGGAATTGCTGTGCGCCTGGGTGGAGAGCAAGGCGCTCGCCCAGCCGGGCAGCGGTGCTGCCTGGACGTTGACCCTGCCGCTGCACGAGACCCTGCCACCGAGCATCGCCAGCGCCATCCGCCTGCGCTTGATCCGCCTTGCGCCGGAGGTGGTGGATCAACTGCGTGTGGCCTCGGTCGTCGGCGGGACTTTCGATGTGAACTTGTTGGCGCAAGTGCAAAATGCCGCCCCTGACGCGATTGAGGAGTACCTGTTGGCCGCCGAACGCGCCGGATTGGTACGCGGCGACCGGGCAGGCCAGTATACATTCAGCCACGAGAAAGTGCGTGAATGCTTGTATAGTGAAGTGAGCAGCACCCGCCGCCAGATGTTGCACGGTCAAATCGGTCTGGCGTTGGAGGGTGATCATAGTGCGAAGGATGCGCGGCGGCTGGCCGATCTTGCATTCCATTTCGCCAACAGCCGTGACAGTGAGCGTGGTGTTCGTTATTTACAGCGCGCCGCCGAAGAAGCGCTGCGTACCTATGCGCCACAGCAGGCACTCATCCACTTACAAACGGCATTGGCGTTGCTCAAACGCGATGACGCGCAACGTAGCGACCCGCGTCGGGGCCCTCTTTTGCTGGCGCTTGGGGAAGCGGCGCTGATGGCCGCCGACGAAAGCGCTGCCGGGGCAGCTTTTGCGGAAGCGCAAACCTGGTTCGCGCATCAAGGAGACTGTGTCGCCGCCGCGCGTGCAGCGTATGGGTGTGGGATCGCGCACTGGCGTTTGGATGAAGCTGAAACCGCTCGGCAGGCGCTTGAAACAGCTCTGGCCTTGCTCAATACTGTGTATCATCCCGAACCCATCGCCGTGCAGATTCTCGTCGCGTTGGCGAATTTGCTCGGTGTGGTGCTAGGGTGTCAGGATGAGGCGCTCCGGTATGGCGAGCGCGCTTTGGAAATCGCCCAGCAGTTGGCAGATGGCGCCTTGCAAGCCAGCGCCGGTCGCACGGTCGGCTTCTTGCTGGTGCGTGACAACGATCTGGCCGCCGGAATTCCGCTGCTGGAGCAGTCGTTGGCGCAGGCGCAGCGGGGCGACGATCCTGTGGAAGCCGCCGCGTGTTGCGCTTATCTGGCGCAGGCCTATTGCTGGTCGACCGCGTTCGAACGCTCGCGCGAGGTGAGTTTGCTGCGTGAGACGTACACGCGGACCTACCCCCAACCTCACCAGCAAAGCTACGTGTATACCTGGCTGGCTTTCCTCAGCGTTCTACGTGGCGCGTGGGCAGAGGCTGAGGAATACCTGGCGCTGGCCGAGCCGGCTGTGGATTGTGTTGCCAGCCTCGAACCTCGCGCCTTTTTCCAACAGGTGCGAGGATTTCTGGCGTTCCAACAAGGCGATTACCGGCAGGCCGAGGTTGCGCTGCGCGCCGGGATCGATATTTTCCGCACGTAAGACCCTGGCGAGTTGTTGCTGTGCCTGGGGTTGTTCGGACTGACTTTGGCGGCTAACGGCAAACACCGCGAAGCCCGCGCGTGTATGGCCGAGCAGGAAAGCCTTATCAACACATTGGCGGCCGGTTCGCTTTCGGCGCTATCGGCGCGTGGGTGTGTGGCATTGGCGAGGGTCCGCATGGGCGATGTGGAGCGAGCTGCCGGTTATTATGCCAACTTGCTGGCCTGCCAGGGACAACATCACTGGTTCCTGGTGGACCGGATTCTGGGCGAGATCGCCCAGACGTTGCACATCAGCGCCAGCACGGTCGCCAAGCACCTCACTGCGGTCTTCGGCAAAACCGGCTGTGAAAACCGTGTGGCTTCGACCACGTTTGCCTTCCAGCACGAACTGGCTTGATAACTTCTTCAAAATTAGCCTACTTCAACGCTTAAGGCGGATCATAATCCGCCGTCCCCGCAGCGCTGGATTGTGGTCCGGCCAGGCATTTTCGTCATCGGTGCTGAGCGAAGCTTATAGGGGCTCGTCCGTAGTAGGCCAATAGCAATTTATTGCTATTACCCTACCTCTTACAAGATTCCAACCTCAGCAAATCGGCAAATTTGGCCGATGTATTGGCGCGCGCCTTATGCTACACTGAAGTAAACGCCCACTGGAGGCAGCTATGTATGTCATCGTGTGCACCTATCGCGCCCGCGCCGATCAAGAAGACGCCATTGTCGCCCTGCACGAGAGTTGGGAACGCGATCAAAGTATGCGGATCCAAGGCTATCTGTCCGGTGAATTGCTGTGTGTGACACAGGATTCCCGGGTGTTTCTGGACATCGCGTGTTACGACAGCGCGACGACGGCGCACGCTGTGGCCGCCGACCCGGAACACATCGCCTGGCGGCAGAGGCTGGCAAGTCTGACGGAGGAGGGGATGCTGGATGGCGAGTATCGTTGCATCTGGCAATCTGAGAGCAGGAGGTGAAAGATGGCGCCCACGCTTTAAGTCGGCAACCAGACCCTCAGCGCCGCCGACTGCGACCTCTTCCGATTCAATCTATCGAGCAAGGAGGTGAAGGATGTGTGACTGGATGAACCATCAGCGGATCGTTTCTGGCGCGGTTGCTCAAGTGAAATGGCTGGTGAGGGTTTTTGTGTTGGCCGTGATACTCATCGCGGCGGCCACGATACGTATAGGCTTTGGACGTTTCGCTAATCTGGTCGCCGGATTATTTATTGCGACGGTTACAGTGTCTTGGGCCATCGCTTGGCGGAGAAGCAAAGAAACGGTCCGCTTCTTGCCCAGGATCATCGGGTTGGCGGTGGTCTGCTCAGCAGGGCTGTTGCTGATTTTTATCTCGGCAGACACACCGCCCTTCACCTTACCGTCGGAACCTCCCAGCTTTGTGCCCAATGGAACGGGGCGTATTGCTTTTACGGAACGATGGCAGATTTATGTGATGAACGCGGATGGCACTGGAAAAACCTCTCTCACCAGCGACGAGGATGAGGCCTACTTTCCTGTCTGGTCGCCTGACGGAGATCAGCTTGCCTTTGAAGCACGAAACGAAATCTACGTGATGAACGCCGACGGCACGAACCCCACTCGCCTCACCAATAACCTGGCCGCTTCTAACTCGGGTCCCGTTTGGTCTCCTGATGGAGGGCGCATCGCTTTTCTGTCAGATCGGCATGGCGTCTGGGAAGTCTATGTGATGAGCGCCGATGGCACCAAGCAAACCCGCCTCACGCACAACTACCAGAACAACAAGTGTACTCCGGCCTGGTCGCCTGATGGACAACATCTCGCTTTCGTCTCACGCCACAGTGACGGCAGCTCTGGAATCTACATCGTCAAGGCGGACGGAACGGAGCCAATCCACCTGGCGCGGGACACGAGGTACAAACTAAAGCATACCTGGCGGGCGGCCTGGTCGCCTGATGGTAAGCAACTCGCTTTCATCGGCCAAGATGGCATATACGTGATGGACGCCGATGGGACGCACCGAACCCGACTCACCGATCTCAGGTCTGGCTCATACTCGTGTAACGATCTGGTCTGGTCGCCTGATGGACAGCACATCGCTTTTGTGTCCGGTGGGAACAGTGACAATGTCTATGTGATGGACGCTGATGGCGCACATCAGACGCGCCTCACGAACTATCAGAATTATCCTGACCAGAACTATGCCCTGATTCTCGACCTCGTCTGGTCGCCCGATGGCAGGCGTATTGCCTACGATGCTGGCGCGCCGAGAGGACTTAACGTGATGGACTTGGACGGCGCCAATCACATCCACCTTGGATCAGGCGGAAGACCTGTCTGGGCGCCGTGAGACGCGCTCCATTGGCGCGGTTTAGCTCAGGGCGACCGTTGTATCTTGCGTGAAACAAACGGAGGAGGTGTTGGATGAAAAGCAAGTGGACGTTAACAGGTAGTCTGGCAGCGGTCCTTCTGTTGGCCCTGGTTGCGGGAGCAGGTCAAGCCCAGGAACCGCGCCCACAGAGAGCCATGCGTGTCGAGGCAATTCTGGACACCGCTGCTTCGGCCCCACTCGGCACAGCTTTCACCTATCAAGGCCAGCTCAAAAACAATGGCCAACCGGTCAACGCCGACTGTTCCCTGGCCTTCCGTCTCTACGATGCGGCGCAGGATGGGGTCCAGGTGGGCAACCCTATCACCCGCACGGTGTCTGTCACCGACGGGCTGTTCACCGTGGCGCTGGATTTCGGCGTGAGTGCCTTCACCGGCGACGCACGTTGGCTCGGGATTCGCGTGCAGTGTCCCGGCGACGCCAACTACACCGACCTGGCCCGCCAGCCAATCACCGCTGCGCCTTACGCGCTCTACGCGCTTGGCGCGCCGTGGGACGGGCTGCGTGGTGTCCCGGCGGGTTTTGCCGATGGGATTGATGACGTTTCGATCGTTGTGAGCGGCACGCAGGTGTACGCGGGAGAAGGATTGGTGCGACTTGCCAGCGGTGATGCCGTCACGCTCAGTCTGGGCGCGCCGTACCGCCTGCCGCAGACGTGTGCGAACGGCCAGATCGCCGAGTGGAACGGCGTGCTGTGGGTTTGCGGGGACGACGATGTGAGCGCGGGTGGCGGTGACATCACCGCCGTCTACGCCGGAGCAGGATTGAGCGGCGGTGGAGCCAGCGGTGACGTGACGATGACGGTGGCTTTCGCCGGTTCGGGAAGCGCCAATACCGTCCCCCACAGTGATCACGATCACCTGGGGCAGACGTGGATGGGCAACAATAATCCTTTGGTCATCACCGGCGCCTTCGGCCCGCCGTACTATGCGCCCCTGATATTGGGCAATACCGCTCCTGGAGGCACTGGTCTCCGCGTAGAATCGGCAGGTTCGGCCGGTGTATATGTAGGTTCGGCGGGCGACGATGGCGTGTATGTGCATCAAGCTGGCGCTCCCTCCGCAACGGTCGTCTCAACCCGAACTAACGGTTTCGAGGTTGCCGGAGCGGAAGCATACGGACTGTACGTCGGCCGGGCGGACCGCGCCGGTGTAGTTGTGAACTCGGCGGGCCTCAGTGGCTTTTCTATCAATTCGGCGAACTATGGCTTGAGTGTCGGTTCGGCATACGCACACGGTGTGTGGGTAATCTCGGCACACCAAATGGGCATATACGTGGGTTCGGCAGGCGAGGACGGCGTATTGGTAGGGTTTGCGGCTATGGACGGCGTAGACGCCACCTCAACATCTGCGGAACACTATGGCGGCCGTTTTCGCAATTCCGCTTCCGGCGGTGCTGGTCTATACGCCCGCGGCGGCAGCAACACGGCGGCCGACCTCGTCCTCGGCGGCGCCAGTGACAGTTATGACGACGGACGCATCATGACCGACCCTGCCTACGCCAGCAGCGACCTGTTCCTCATCAGCAACGACGCCGTCCAGATCGACCTGGACAACGACAATGACGAAAACGGCAACTTCTATATCCTCAACGGCGCCAACACGACCGTCTTTTCGATCAACGAGAGCGGCGATATGACCGCTATAGGGACCAAGTCTGCCGTCGTGACTACAAAAGACTACGGGCAGCGCAAGCTCTACGCGGTCGAAAGTTCGGAAAATTGGTTCGAGGATTTCGGCGCGGCGCACCTCGTGAACGGCCAGGCTACGGTGACGATTGAGCCGATCTTTGCGCAAACAGTCAACCTGACCGAGACCTACCACGTGTTCCTCACCCCCCTGGGCGACTGCGCGCTTTATGTAGCCGAGAAAACCGCGCAAGCGTTTACCGTCAAGGCGATGGGCGGGCAGACGTGCAGCATCGCCTTCGATTACCGCATCGTTGCCAGACGGCTGGGCTATGAGACGCTGCGGCTGGAAGCGGTCACGCCAGTTGAGATGGGTGATGCACAATGAAGCGCGTACACATCATCGGTCTCGTTGTGTTAGCTATCACCCTTGCCGTGGGCTGGTCTGCCATGGCGCAGGGCGGCGGCGCTTCGGCTAAGCTCAGTGCGGGCTACGACCTTTTCTGGTGGACGGCGGATGGCGGTGGGGGTATTAGTAGCGAGGGGGACTACACTCTGGGCGGCACAATCGGCCAACCGGATGCGGGCGTGTTGAGGGATGGCGACTACGCGTTGGTCGGCGGCTTTTGGAACTGCAGATCAGGCGGCGTTACGCAGCACCATATCTACCTGCCGCTCATTCTTTCCGGTTTCATAGATACCGCCGAGGTCACTAATCTTGGAGATCCTCGCTTCAACGCGAGCGGCTGTGGCAACGTAACGACAACTGGATCCATGGTCAAGGGAGAAGCGTCGTTGAGTGTTGCCAATGCTGCAACTTGGCAAACGGGTCATGGTATCCGGGTCCATCGCGCTGGTGATGATTTCCTCGTACATAACGCGGATTCTGATTGGGTACTCCCTCCAGATGCGCCCGGTGGCACAGGCGTCGTTCATGATGTGGCGGACAAGATCGAGGGTGATGCATCTGTTCGTTGTAGTTATGATGCTGACGGAGATGATGCCGCTGATCCTGTCAGCTTGTGTGAAGTGGACCTCGGTGGGCCAATCGCTATGGGTTTTGACGAGTTGCGCTTTTGGATCAAGTCCTCAGAGGCTACCAGTGCCGACCGTCTTCGCATCCGAATCCTCAGAATAGACGATCCTCTGAATCCCTATGATTGCGCTGCCCCCATCTTGCACGGCCGCTGCCCAACGTTCGAGCTCGATATTCCTCCTCTTGATGCAAACACCTGGAGCGAGGTGTATGTTGAACTGAAGAGAAAGACCGGCAATGGGCTTGTGGATCATTTTTCCGGTGGACACCGCATCGTCGCCTTGGATTGCAGAGAGCAATGCGACGGGATCGTGATACACCTGGATGACATTTGGCTGCTCAAGGATCTCGTTGCAGCGGTTGTTGAGATTCAAGAGATGCCGGGCGGCAGAGCAACTTTCCAGCTCAACCGAGCGGCTGGCCGCACCGTGCCTGATGAGACGGTCTACCATGACGATACAGTTGCGGTTAGAACTTGGTTACAGGAAGCTGACAGGCCTGGCGGGGCTGCTCTCTTTGCACCCGCAGGAGTCTACTACATCAATCAGGTCGACCTTTTCGGTGTTGGGGGTGCAGAAGGTTCCTATAGCCTGCCCCTCTACAACGACACCCATCTCAGGTGCGCCGGCCAAACTATAACGACATTCAAAAACACAGGCCGGTCGGCGACCGGGCCAGCCGCCATGTTCCGCGCCGCTGCACCCGCCCCGGCAAACATTGTGATTGAGAATTGCGGCTTTGATTGGAACGGATGGAACTCGCAAGACTTTGCGAGCATGGTCATCATCACACCCCACACTGAGCCGGAAGCGGCGACTCAGAATATCTATATTCGCCGCAACAAGTTCTTTGATTCCAATCTGCCGGGGATAGAAGGCTGCGATTTCGGGCAGGACGAGTGCGCTACTCGTCAACGTCATCATATCCTGGTACAGAGGGTTGATGGAGTATGGATTGAGCACAACCTGATGTCCGGGGGTGGGCGTATCAAGGCTGGCGGTGCAGGCTTGGGGCGGAATATGTACATCCGGCACAATGTCCTCGACTTGGTCAACGACAACGGCATTACGATAGTGGAGTACAATCTAGCAGAGACGACTACCAGTACCACGGAACACATAGAGATCACCGACAACACAATCACCAATCCGGTAACTTCAGGGATCTTTTTCGGGGCGGACGGCGAAGAGGCCGGGCTTTCCGAAGGCATGGTCTTACGCGACGTGGTGATTGCCAGGAACCACATCTCCGGGTTCTTTGTCGGGGCCGGCATCGTCGGCCAATTACCGCGCACGACGGAGGACGTTCAGATTGTTGATAACTTGATCATAAACGCTCGGGACACGGACATCAGCGGCTTTGTTAGCGGGATCCTCCTCAATCAGCAAAGTCCTGAAGTGGGTCCGGCCACGGACCTTTACATTGAAGGAAACACAGTGCTTGCCTCCGGGACTCACTCAGTCCTCAATGTCGGAGGGATCGTATTGCGCACGGCGAATCGCATCAGCGGTTTAACGGTGTCGGGTAACGAGGTACGCTGTGATGGCTGTCCCATTGACATACGCTTTGACGCACTCATTGCAGGCATCTGGCTCTGGTTCGGCGACTTTGAGCATGTCACTATCCACAATAATCGGGTTGTTCGCGCCAATAATGCGCTCCAGCTCGGAAGCTCCGCGACGGTCACGGATGCGAGCATCGAGGATAACGAATTCCTTGACTCTGTGAACCCATTGATAGGGCAAATTACGCTCTCCACTGATTCGGGAGACACGGTCGAGGCGCGGATTGCCGGAAATCGCATCCATGGAGGAGCGGGCTATGGCATTTTGTGTAGTGGCAGTGGCACTTTTTTGCTGACGGATCTCCAGATGAATGACATAGCTGATAACGCCAGAGGGGACATCTGGGGGTGCTCCTATTGATACAATCCCGATCTTGAACTCGAAGGAGGTGTGTGATGAAAGGGCGACGAATTCTCGTATGTGTATTGGCACTGGGGCTGCTCTTGGCGCTGGCAGTGGGGCTGAGCCAGGCTCAGGGGTTTGGCCCAGAAGATGGCGATCTTGCACAAATGGAGGCCGCTGTAGCAGCACGGGTAATGGGCAGCATTCCCATTCAGGGACACCTGGCTGACGATCAGGGTAACCCAATAGATGGTTCCCATCCTATGACCTTTCGTCTCTACAATAGCAGTTCTCTTGGAGCAACGGCCCTATGTACAGACACTGATACATTGGACATCGACAATGGGCTGTTCAGCACCTACATCAGTGACTGCGATGAATATGTGACCGGACAGCAACTTTTTATAGGCATTGAGGTCGGAAGCGATGGTGAAATGATACCACGTCAGCCCCTTTATACCGTGCCTTATGCCCTGAGCCTGCGACCGGGAGCTGTCATCAGTGGCAGTAAGAGTGGCAGCATCTTGCTCGTAGAAAATACCGATGGAGGAACCGACAGCTACGCTATATGGGGCCAAAGCAGCGGCGGTGGCTTCGGTGTGGTTGGACGTAGCGATAGTGGACCCGCAGTCTACGGGTGGAGCCTGAGCGGGTACGCCGGATACTTCGATGGCGATGTGAGTCAGTCCAGGGCAGACGATGGATTGGTGAAGGCGGCCGTCTACGCCGATTGCGGAAATGCCGGGTCGTTCATTACCCGCTCATTCAACCATGTGAGTGGCACTATTACCATCGCAAATGGAGCGAGTGAAGGACGTTGCACCATAGATTTCGGCTTTCGGATAGATGATCGTTACTTTGTCGCCACGGCGTTCACTTCCGGGGTCGGTGCTGCTTCTCGGGGTGTCTCTTGCGACTGGGGTGCTGACAATGAGAAACTCGACTGCTTCCGTTGGAATGATGCCGGTACCGGGGCTAACGGCAAGATTATGGTACTGATTTACTGACCGGCCCCTATCAATACAGCACATTAAGGAGACAGTGCGATGAACAAACGCAAGACAATGGTGTTGGCTACTGTCCTTGTCTGCGGCCTGCTGCTAACCGGCAGCACCCTCGCTATGTCCTCCACCAACTACCGCCTGGATTGGTTCACCCCATTGACCGGGAGCGGCGGTGGTCCGGCCGAGTCGGCCCACTATGCGGTCAACCTGACCGTGGGACAAGCGGCCATCGGCGCTGCCGCTAGCTCGAGTTACCAGGCCTGCCTGGGTTATTGGTGTGGGGTAGGGAGGTCGTGGCGGGTTTGCCTGCCGCTGGTTCTTTCCGGTTTCGTCGATACCGCCCAGGTTATTCCGCATATCATCAGTCCGGTGGACGGCACGAGCTACGTGTTCGGTCAGCCGGTTGAGTTCAGGGCGGTCGATGACGCCCACATCTGCGGTTTCAGTCCCTATGACGTCAAGTGGCATTTCCGGTTTCGCAGGCCCGATCAGGAGGAGTGGGATAACATCCCGGCCTACCAGTTCAGCGCCGACCGGCTTCTGCAGAATTGGGTGATCCTCGTGCGTGGCGAGTACGAGGTCACGGCCGAGATCTGCTGCGGGCCTTTTTTCTGCGCCGAGTCGCCACCGGTCAGCTTCACGGTGGACTACCAGGATCCCCCTGTCGCCGGCGAGACACACCCCAATTTCGCTAACTATGACTGGATCGACTGGGCCGACCCGGAGAATGACAGCCACGTTACAACGGCGCACTTTAACATGTTCTGGAATACTCAACTAATTCCTGATGACGAAACGCTTGACGAAACGCTGGGGTTCCTGGAGTGTGTCTGGGCCACACTGGATCGCGAGATGCTGTCGCCTCTGGACGACGCCTCAATCTACCGGCATTACGAGGACTATGATCCTCTCACCCGTATCACAGTCCTGGCTGGTTGGCCTGGCGGCGGCGGCCATAGCCAACCGCAGGGGTTAGGCTATGGTTCAGGAATTGGGACTCGGAACTGGGTGCTGGCCCACGAGCTTTTTCACGTCTTTGACTATGCCGGCAACCCGCTGCACAACAAGCCCTGGTTCGACCAATACCGCCAGACGAATAATGCCTACATTTTCTTCCATGAAGCTACCACCGGCGTCGAACAGACCATGGCCAGGGACGCGTTCACGGTGTGGGGCTACCGCACCGACGACTGGCCATACTGGGTACCCCTCGACCTTGGCCTTCTCGAGTTGGACTATAATGCGCGACCCTTTTGGGCTTACCTGATCAACAACTATGGCTTTGAGCCTCGGCTTACCTGGGAAGGACCGCCGACTATCGACGCCTGCCAGCCAGACACGCAGACCGGCCACCCTCCCCACAACTTCAAGCTGTTTGAGGCCTGGAACGCAGAGGTCCGGAATGCTGTCCGTGAAGAGCTAGGGCCTGGGGCGGCGCTGGCGGACTATGGGGGTCAATGTCCCAGTTGGCATCGAAACCCGGACTGGGAACAGCGAATGTTCCTCTACAACGGCGAAATCCGTCCGCCCTGCCTGCAGACGCTGGAGTACGAGATGGCCGTCCTGGAGGAAATGAGCGGCAGCCGTTTTCCCGTCGCCGGGACTCCCCTGGAGGAGTCGCTGATGCTGGACTTTGCGGTCAAGTTTGCCGAGGCGTTTCCCCCGACCAGCCTCCTCAGCGGTATGCCGACCGTCGTCTCGTGCGACTTGACAGGGATCACCTTTGCCCGAGGTTTTGAGGAGGTACACGATCCGGAGGACCCGGCTGACGCTTGCGCCGAGTACGGTGCGCCGCCGGTGATCACTCCTCCCCTTCCGATCTGCGCCGAGGCTGCCGCTCTCAACGAACATGACTTCTACGCCCGTATCAAGTTCAACATCAAGGAGGATCGGGCCAAGTTCCTGCGCATTCAGGCCAACGACGACGCCACGGTCTATGTGGATGGCAAGGCCGTTATCGGGGATACTGACCCCGAGGACCAGGACCTCGACAATCCGGACATGAGCTTTCCGAACGCCTCCGCAACCTACGCGGACCAGAACGAAAGCGGATGGTTCATTCACGCGCCCGTATCGAACATCTTCCCCGTCGGCGATCCCCGCGCGCGTACATTCGAGATCGAGTGGGTGAACCGGGGAGACGGTCTGGGGAATGCCGACGCGCTGTGCGATCCCGATCGCAGCCGTTACCTGCTGACGTTGGAGTGGTACAATGCCTTCAGCCACACATTCGGGCCGATCGGTCCAGACCAGGTCGAGGTGCTCAGCGCCGAGTTCTGGCCGGGACAGGGCAGCGGCAATCCGGGCTTTGTGCCTCCGCCCATCTACAATGGCGACTACGCTCCGCTCTTGAAAGAGATCCAGTTGCGGCCGGTATCAGAGGGGGAGCGACCGTTCCTGCTGCCTTCCCTGGGCGTACACTACCACCCGGTCCAATGCCCGGTCGGATATACCGGCGATCTCGAAGTCACTATACGCGACGACCGGCTTACCCATACTGAGCCATCGGTTCATCTGATGGTGATCAAGGAGCCGGAAACGGTGCAGTGGACGCCAGGCGTGGTTGAGGAGGTGGGCGATGCGTATGCGATCTCGCTCGATTGCAGAAGTGGTGGCCAGCCGGCCACGTATGGTGGTGATCCAGCCTTTCTTCTGGTGACTGTCCGCCGTACTCTACACTGCGATCCGGCGAACGACTCGTGTGATCCACCGGAATATGCATGCGATCCAGACAATCCGGGCCTGTGTGATCCGCCGGTCAACCCGTATGGCACAATGGGCGTGATCCACTACACCATAATCATCGCTCAAGCGGCGCCCATCTTGCGCACCCACCTGCCAACACCCTGGATGGCACGACCGGTCAGCCGGACGCCGATGCGTTGAGCGGCGGGACCTATACGCTTGCGGGCGGCTTTTGGCAAGGAAGCGTGACCATGGATAACACCTGTCGCATCTATTTGCCACTTGTGCTGCGTCAGGTTCCGTAGGGTGATTCAGCTATGTGCGGCAGGTGAGCTATACCATTAGTCCGCCTGCTGCAAAACACCAAGTTAAAGAAAGGAGCAAAAGGATGAAAGAACTTCGTACCGAAATCGAGATTCAGGCATCGCCTGAACAAGTCTGGCAAGTCCTCAGTGATCTCGCCAGGTGGCCGGAATGGAATCCGTTCATTCACCATGCCATTGGAAAAGCTCAAGTAGGCGAGGCCGTGGACATCACGGTCCGCTCAAACTCCAAAGAGATGACCTTGCACTGCACGGTCGTCAAAGTAGAGCCAAACCGGGAGTTGTGCTGGAAGTATCACGTCCTTTCTCCGGGTCTTTTTCGCGGCGAACATCGGTTCACGCTTGAACCGCTGGGAACAAACAAGGTCCGTTTCGTTGACCGGGAGATATTCAATGGCTTGCTCGTTCCTCTGCAAGCCAAAGACATAGACACCAACTCCAGGCGCGGCTTTGAGGCAATGGACAAGGCGCTCAAAGCAAGAGCAGAGCAGTAAGGAGATGAGAAAATGACACCCGAAGAGATGAAAGCAGCTTTGACCACAATGTTGGACGATTTCTGGCACAAGGAAGACGTAGAAGCGGCTTATGCGATCTACGCGGACGACGTCGTCTTTCAACGCATCCCCTTCCCACCTGTGATGGGCAAGGCCGCCAATATGGAAGCCGATGCGGGCATGTTGGCGGCGTTCAGCAGCAATTACTTGACCATCGACGAGATCATCATCGAAGGCGATGCGGCCTCCGTTCGCTGGACGTGGGAGGCGACCCACAGCGGCGTTTCGCCGTCGCTGGGTATTCCCCCGACCGGCAAGCGCGTCAGTATGGTGGGGTGTAGCGTCTACCACTTCAAGGATGGCAAGATCGTGGAGCAGTGGGAATACAGCGACATACTGGGCCTGCTACAGCAACTCGGGGTGATTCCCGCCCTGGGTTAGCACCGGTCTAGTGGCGGTTGGATGCGGAGAAATAACGTGGAGGTGACGGGATGGAACGAGCGGATTGGCTGAAACAGATGCAGAGCAGGGCGGAGGCGTTGTACGACCGTTTTTCGCCCAGATATTGGGTGACGTGGGGGCTGGGCGAGGATGAGACACATCAGCAATATCTGCAAAAGTTTCTGAAGCGAGTCGTCCCGGGCGGTGCGATTCTCTCAGCGGCGTGTGGGGCAGGCCGCTATGATGGCCTGCTGCTGGACGCCGGCCATCCCGTGATCGGCATCGACCAGTCAGCGGGGGTGCTGGCGCGGGCGAAGGAGCACTTCCCGGAAGTGCGATACGAAAAGATGGCGCTTCAGGACATGCATTTCCGGGAGATGTTTGATGGGATCATCTGCATGGACGCGATGGAGCACATCCCCCCGGAGGATTATCCTGGGATCCTGCGCGGCTTCCAGGAAGCATTGAAGCCGGGTGGAGTGCTGTACTTTACGGCGGACCGGGAAGAGGAACCCGATTTCGACTTGGAGATGTACTACGAGCGAGCGAAAGCGTCAGGCCTTCCGGTTGTCTTTGGCGAAGTGGTGGACGAGGCAGCCTTCGAGCAGGCGATGGAGCAGACGGAGGTGTCCGACGAGCTGACAGATAGGGCGGTATACCATTATTACCCGCCGCTGGCGAAAGTGCGCGAATGGATAGACCAGGCCGGCCTGGCGATTGAGGAGGAAGGCGCGGGCAGTGGCTTTCACCATTTCGTGGTGCGGAAAAGGTAAGAAACCAAGGAAGCGAAGCGATGAAGCTTGCCTTGCCTGCCCCGAGCAAAGCCGAGGGGCGCACAGCGAAGGGAATCTCGTTCAGTAGTGGGTAAATCCGGATTCTGAGCGGAGCGCAGAATGACCGGCTGAGCAATTACGTTTATCCAGCCATTCGACTAATTCTTGGAGGATGAGTATGGAAGATACCCTGATGCGCCGCGCATCCAGGCTGATGTTCCGTGTTATGGCGTACCGGCCGCCGCCGATCCGGGTTCCGTTGCCGGGTCTCATCCTGACTGACGTTACGGTCGTCAACCCAGGAGAAGTGCGGTGCCCGCACCAGACAGTGGTTGTCGAGGGCGACCGCATTGTGCGTATAACTTTCGACCCGCCGCCGCTGGTCAAGTCGCCGCCTCAGGTAGACGGTGCGGGGACGTGGGTTCTGCCCGGATTGATCGATATGCACGTCCACATTCCCCCGTTGAGCAGGGAACTGGTCAATCTGCTGTTTCTGGCCTACGGCGTCACGACCGTCCGCGAGACGGGCGACGTCGACGGCAGCACATGGGAAGCGCGCCGCCGTATCCAGGGCGGCCGCATCCCCGGTCCGCGCATCTTCGCCAGCGGGCCGGTGTTGGACGGCGACCCGCCGTTCCTGTTTACGTCGTGGAAGGTGCGGAACGCAGCGGAGGCGCGTCAGGCCGTCGCGGCCCTGGCCCAACAAGGCGCGGATTTTATCAAGGTGCATCACAAGCTCTCTACTGAAGCGCTGGTCGCCATCCGGGAAGCCGCAGCCGAGCATGGCCTGCGGGTTGTGGGTCACATCCCGGAGTCCGTGCCCTTCGAAGCAGCGCACGTCTGGGATGTTCAACATCTGGACGGCGTCGTGCCCTACCCGCAGCCTTCCGAAACACTGCTGGACGTTCAAAAGAAATGGCGCGACCTGGACCCGGCCCGGATCGAGTTCTACGTCAGAACGTCTGTTGAGCAGGGATTAGTGCATACGCCAACCCTGGTCACGTCTGAAGCGTTGATTCGCATGGCCGATCCACACGCCGCTGACGACCCGGCGGTGCACTTGCTGCCGAGGTACTACCGGGACGGTGTATGGGACCGGCGCACGATGCCGCTCTTTCACTCTTTCACGGATGAGACATTGGACGTGATGAAACAAGGCATGAAACGCGGGCAGGAAATCGTCCGCCGTCTCGACGAGGCCGGTGTGCGTCTGCACCTGGGCACGGATACAGTCGGGATGCCGTTCACCGTCCCAGGTGAAAGTCTGCACCGAGAATTCCGTTTGATGGTCGAAACGGGCTTGAGCCGAGAGGCGGTCTGGAAGGCCGGGACGAGCGCCGCCGGCGCGTCGTTGGGTTTGCCACAGTTAGGTGTGGTGCAGACAGGCGCTCCGGCTGATTTGTTAATCTTCGAGCAAGACCCTACTGCCAGCCTGACGGCGCTTTCGACGCTGAAAGGCGTCGTGGCGGATGGACGATATTACGCCAAAACGTTCCTTGATGAGGCGCTCGCGCGTCACCGTGAACGGTTCGAGTGGCCTGCGCACGAAAAATTCACGCTCGCGTTCATCCGGCTCAGCCTGAAGATGATGGCTTCCAAACGTTAGAGGGTAGTATGACACAGATGAAGACAGTCTTTCACGCGTTGGCCGTCGTTTTGCTCGTCATCGCGACGGAAGTTTTTACATCGGATGGACAGACCCGGGAAAAGCTGACCCCACAAGGGGCGATTTACTACGTCGCCCCATCCGGCGACGATGACAATGCCGGCGATCTCGCCCATCCCTGGCAGACGATCCAGAAAGCGGCGGATACGCTGGTCGCGGGTGATACCGTCTACATCCGGGCGGGTGTCTACAACGAGCAAGTCATCCCGCAGCATTCAGGCAGCGCCGGGCAGCCCATCACCTACGCGGTTTATCCCGGCGAGACGGCGACGCTTGATGGCAGCGGCATTACACTGCAAGATGATTTGGATGGGGTATTCAATGTTGCGGGAAGAAGTCACATCGTCGTTTCTGGGTTGCGCGTGATCAATGCCGGGCCGTATGGCAACAATGCAGGCATCATGCTCCTCAACTCTGACTACATCACGGTTGAGAACAACAGCACCTACAACACCAACTCATCCGGCATCGGCGTCTGGGGCAGCAACAATATCGTCGTCAAAGGCAACCGGGTTGAGGAGGCCGGTGGTGGAGGATACCAGGAATGTATTACCGTCGCCGGAACTGACACGTTTGAGGTCTTCGGCAACGAGGTATTCGACTGTCACAAGGAAGGCATTGACGCCAAGGATGGCGCTTCCAACGGCCAGATTTATCGCAATCACGTCCATCACATCGAAGCGGTGGGCATTTACGTGGACGCCTGGGATAAGGATACGCACGACATCGCCGTGTTTCAGAACGTGGTACACGACGTATCGAACAGCGACGGCTTCGCGGTGGCCTCTGAGGCCGGGGGAACGCTGCGCAACGTCGCGCTCTACAACAACATCGCCTATCACAACCGGTACATCGGCTTCGCCGTGACCACCAACGGCGACAGCGGGCCAATGAACGGCATCACCATCATCAACAACACCGTCTACGACAACGGCTGGACCGTCTGGGGCGGCGGCATCGCGGTAGACAACCCGAACGCGCAGAACGTCGTGGTGCGCAATAACATCGTCAGTCAGAACCTCTACTTCCAACTCGCTGTCGGCGACGGAGTACCGACGCAAACCCTCACCATAGATCACAATCTGATTGACGGTTTTCGCGGAACCGAGGGCGAAATCTACGGCGACGTCGCGGTGGTAGGCGATCCGCTGTTCACCAATC
>Ga0334889_1000416_pt1 | contig 68172 bp, 64 predicted proteins | sample GraSluR1_MG_2_FD_207222 | JGI IMG/M metagenome (GOLD analysis project Ga0334889, IMG submission 207222) | Sludge microbial communities from methane-producing bioreactor in Wageningen University, Netherlands - Granular Sludge_8_08-R1 | ecosystem: Engineered > Bioreactor > Anaerobic > Unclassified...
AAAGTCGCATCCGGCGGCAATGGCGCCTTCGACGGCGGCGTAGTTCCCCTGCATGAAATGGACGCCCGTGAGTACTCGGCTCTCAAATCCCATTCACACACCTCCACTTTGTATGCCCGCACAGAACGCAGGCAGAATGCACTATGGAAATGAGATTATCATGCATAAAACAGAATGTCAAATATCAGATCGGCCTTTTCTTGTAAAAAAACTTAAAAAAGAGTCCGCGGACTTCTCGGCTCGCCCTATATCTTAAAGATCCAGGTACTGCAGCAGTTTTTTGCCTATTACCTTCTCGGCCGGCTCAAAGAGATCCGGGCAGCGCATTCCGCTTCCTAGAAGGAGTCGTCTCCTTGAGGCTAAAAGCAGAAGGACTTCCATCCCCTGCTCGATCTCGGAACTCGAGACCGTCTGACCGTTTTTCGCGTCGACCATGGCGATCAGGTCCGGAAATGTTGCCAGGCGCTCTTCTCCCCGTTCGACCGTCATGTACTCACGCCAGAAAGTGACCGCGTAATCTCCGATGAAAGCGGTACCGGAGTCCATACCGCCTGCAGTGAAGCGATCCACCGCGTCCACTCTCCCCCGGTGAAGCACTTCGCCTGAGAGCATCGACGCCACGGCGGCCGCCACGGTTTCCCCGCCGCCTTGCCGCTGCGCCTCCCGTACCGCTTTTCCAATGCGGATCGACAACCTGACTGCCCCCGGAGCGGCGTTCTCCCGCAGATACTCCGCTTTGACCGGGTTGCGCGCCACCGCGAGAAGACCGCCGACGACACAGGCATCCTGGCGGATCATCGAGGAGACCGTCTTCACATTGCCTCTCAGAATGCCTTCTATATAGGTGTTCCGTGCAGGATTCCCTCCCGCGAAGGACTGAACAGCACGATAGTTTTCAACTAAATGAAGTCCCATGGATCCCATCTCCGGAGTCGGATGGGCCCGTCCATTGCAGGGAGCGTCGACGAGAGGAATGCCAAGAATTGCTGCCTCCAACCAGCCGTTCACGATTCCGCTCTCTCCGCACTCGTTCGGAATAAGGCCGGCAGGCCGTTCAAGGCCGCTCTCCAAAAGCAGCTCGATGCTGCGAACGTGCGCCCTTGGGCTGGCAAAAGGCGCTTTCATTTGATGAGGGCACGTTACCGTGGCGCATGTGACGACAATCCCGTCGGGGTCGACATCTTCCAAGTCCACGAGGACGGGTCCGCCGATCTTCAGCGCAAGCTCTCCGAGCTCCTTCGCTTCGTCCGCCGAACCGGCCTCTCCTCCTCCAAGCACCGAGGCTCCGAGAAGCGCGTCCTCGAGAAGCTCCATGGTCAATTCCAGTTTCGCCATTTTCCCCTCCCCTTTCAGCTCATTCCAGAAGACGCGTTAGGGTGATCCGGACCCGCCCCGTCTCCTCGTCATGTTCAACCGACACGGTATCCGTCATGATACCCACGAGATAGATCTCCTGCCCCGTGCTGATGTCGCCGGAGAGCGACCAGGAGTACTCCTCCATCTCCCGGGCTCGGGGCATCCGGAGCAACCGTGTCATCTCCCGGATTTTACTCGAAGGATTACCCGAGTAGTCCGACTCGATGCAGATTTCGAACCCCGTCTCGTTCCTTATGACATGGGAAGAAAAATCGTGTGCCCCCATCGAAAAGAAGAAGTTCATCAGCTCGCCGACAATCCGCGAGACAACCAATCGTTCGTATTTCATTCCTTTTCTCTCCCTCTGAAGGCTTCGATGAAGGGAACGAGTGCCGCTGCCACGAGCCCCCCGGCAAAGCCGTTGTTGTACAGGTTGAAACCGGCGTGAAGCACGCCGACGTAAAGAACAACCGAAGAATGAACGTATCCTGCGAGTATGCCGGCTTTCCATCCGAACTCGCCGGCAATGGGTGCAAGCGTCGTGCCGAAAAGTGCCGCAAGCTGGATCGGCGGATCTGCAAGACTCCAGCTTTTCGTGAGACTTCCGAGCATCACGCCGATCAAGATGGGAAGAATATTCCGGGGAGTCTTACCCATGGCGCTGAAACCGACGATTGTGAAGATACCTCCTATGGTGGGGCCGTTGAAATCACCGCCTATCAGCAGAAGGTATGTCATGGCGACAAAGCCGTTCGCCCCCATATTGACGAGAACCGGAGGAAAATCGAAGATATCGACGAAATCGGTCAGAAGACGTCCCGGATGCGCCCATATCGACGAAACTCCCCGGAAAGATTTTTCGTTCAGCCAAAATCCGCAGAGAATCATCGTCAGGAACATTCCCGCAAGCAGAGGAACGACAAACCCGTTATTGCCGTTCGTCCAGAGAACGCGAACCTCCGCCACAAAACCGTGCGAACGGAAGAGAGAGACATAGAGCGTCCCGACCATTCCCGCTGTGAATCCGACGTTGTAAAGGTTATACCCCTTATGGACCGAGAGAAACGCTGCGGCGAGCGACGGAAGGACGAAACCTGCGGACAGTCCTGCAACCGCGCCGGCGACGATCCGAAAAGGTGCAGGAAGATGGAGTCCGAACATCAGCTGGCTGACCAGCGGAGAGAGCGCCGTTCCGAAAAACGCGATGTAGATGAACTTGAGAAAGGGTTCCCTCTGCACCCGCGCATAGAGCCAGACCCCGGCCAGAATGAACCAGACGTTGAGAAGGTTTTTCCCGAATAAGGAAAAACCGGCGACGGTGAAGATGGAGGCAATGGAGATTCCGCGTACGGGGATCTTGTGGTGCACGAGAATGGCAGTAAAGAGCAGTGTAAGAACACCGCTGTTCAGGAAAGAGGCGCCCATACCGCCCACTTGGAAGTAGTCGGAGATGAGATAGTCGGGTTCGACCAGGATATTCCCAAGTCCCTGAAAGATCCGGAACGACGGATCGGAGACTATTCCAGCCGTACAGAGAAGAGCACCGAAGAGAAAGAGAAAGAGACGTTTTCCGCCATCCCCTACGAGATAGCGGTCTAAACCGAGCTTTCCGGACTGCTCCATTGTAATCTCTCCTCCTCAGATTCGCCGAATGAAACCGTACGCAACGTAACGCGAGACGAGGACGCCGCATCCCGGTATCATGAGCGTACCCACCGCACTATTCCCCTCAGACTGTTCCTGATGAAGAACTCTTCCTTTATGCGCTGCTCCTCCCTCAACGAGGAAAGAAGCGCGAGATGGGGGTCTTCCCGGCACACTTGGAAGAAAAGAAGTTCTACCGCCTCGTCCTCTTCTTCCAGTCCGCAGAGGCGTGCACGTTCAGTCCACTCGCGGAACTGCACGGCGGCCATTCTGAGGGTTCCCGCCGCATCCTCCGTCCATCCGTAATGGCTGAAACAGAGATACTTCGCGTCACGTTCCGAGGAGAGGATCTCTATGGAACGCTCCATGGACGCTCCGTCAAGCCTGGGGGGTGTCGCCGGAAAAAGATAGGGAGCGGAAATAATTCCGTTCTGATCCTTTGTCCAGAGCGGGCGGACGGCCTCGCCGAGCCCGACGCCCGCAGCCTCTCCCGGAAAGAGCACCTTTCCCGAACGCGCTGGAAACACGTAAGACGAGTGGTGCGATGCGTGCCCCGGAGTATCAAGAATGGTAATTCCCTCCAGAAGAGGAGAAGCGGAATCGATCAGATTTTCCTGCGGAACAGGAAGAATCGGTCCGAAAGCGTCCGCCATCTCCGCCCCCAGCGTTGTACGGGTTCCTTCGGCAAGCTTTCCGGGACGGATGAGATGCGGTCTTCCCCTCTCGGGAGCAAGGATTCGGGCCTCCGGGAAGTACGAAAGCAATCGCCCGGCTCCTCCGGCATGATCGGCATGAATATGAGTGAGCAGGACAAGGTCGAGTTTTTCAACACCGGCGGTTCGAATTGAACGCTCCAGAACAGGGACTGTACGCCACGGTCCCGTATCGACGAGAATGTTCCTTCCTGTGCTGAAATCACGCAGGAGCCACGAGGACAGGTGATGGTCGAACCCCGGATGCGGCAGAGGAAGATCCAGCAAAAACAACGAGGAATCCGAGTCCGTGTAGACCTCGTGAATTCCTTCGGGCCAAGGGTTTATTAAATTGCGCACTAAATTCTCTCCTTACTCTCGATGAGGAATAATTTCTCGTCTTTATTATACCCAATCGGGAGACGATTCACACTGCCCCGGGAGAAGAAATTTCCTGAAGCCTGCCGGCAGTCCGCATAATGCGGAACTCCCTTCTCAGAAACCAGGATCCCGTCAGCGCTCCTCCCAGATCGGAGAGCGGAAGAGCCAGCCAGATGCCGTCGGTTCCGATTAGAGGAGGCAGAAAGTAGAGCGGGATGAGAATAAAGAAAAAGTGACGCGAAAGTGTGAGGAAGAGCCCGATTTTCGCCTTTCCGATCGCCTGGAAGGTATGCGAGGCGATGAGCCCTACCGAGGCCAGGATCACCCCGCTGTATCCGAGCCGCATGCCGCGCGCGGCAAGAGCCAGCAGTTCCGGGTCGTCCGAGTTGAAAATCCTGATGAGCGGTTCGGGAAAGAGCATGACCAGCGTAAAGCTCGCCGTAAAAAAAAGGGCGCCTATTTTCAGCGCTGCTTTCACCGAATGGATGACCCGCTCGTAGTCCTTCGCGCCGTAGTTGTATCCGATGATGGGCTGGACTCCTCCTGCGAGTCCGAGTACCGGGAGGAAAAAGAGACTGTCCAGGCTGAAAAAGATCCCCATCGCCGAAATGGCAAGATCGCCTCCGTAGACTCGCAGAAGCCGGTTGAAGAGAATCAGCACGTATGTGAAGCTCAGTTCGGTGAGCGCGGGAGCCATCCCGACGGAGAGGATGCGGCGGATAATCACTCCGTCGGGAAAGAGATTCTTTGTCCGAAAACGCAGCGTTCCCATCTTCCTGGCGTAATACAGAGCAGCCCACAGGGCCGAGAGGATTTGCGAAAGCAGCGTAGCGATGGCCGCTCCTCTGACCCCCATATCGAGGACGAGAATGAAAAGAGCGTCCAGAACGATGTTCGCACCGGCGCCGAAGACCAGGGTGAACATGGCGTATCGGGGATTGCCCTCCGCCCTGATGAAGAAGTTCAGCCCGAAGGCGAGCGTCGAGAAAAAGACGCCCCAAACCGCGACGTTCATGTACTCGAGCGAGAGCGGCATCATCGTCGCACTGGCTCCGGACAGGTCGAGTATAGGTTCGATGAATGACGCCCCGAAAAGTGTGATGATGCTCCCGCCTCCGAGCAAGAGAACGAACGCATTCCCCATCGCTTTTCCGGCTCTCGCTCTTCGCCGCTCTCCGAGCGAGATGGAGATGAGTGCCCCGGAGCCGACGCCGATCAGCAGACCAAAGGAGATAACAAGCATCATGAAGGGAAAAGCGACGCTGATGGCTCCGATGCCGAGAGGACCCACCGTCTGTCCCACGAATATTCTGTCGACGATATTATACAATGCGTTGGCAAGCATCCCGACGATGGCCGGAAGGGAAAAACGCCACATGAGGCGGGAAATCGAATCGGTCCCCATGGCGTTCGAATTGTTCGGATTTTTTTCCATAAGAGCGTACCTCCGCACACAAATTAGCTTTGAGGTATGATTATAGCAGAGAGCGGAAATGAAATAACAGGTTCGGCGAGTCCTGAGCATTCGAACAGGAAAAAGCCGCTTTCCGGACGAAAGAGCATCCACAGGCGGGGTCACCCCGTATACATCCGGAGGAATCATGACATTTACCCCATTTTCTCCGCACAAGCTTCATCTGCTCTGTGCCCCGTCGCACCGTTCCGGGGAGTATCTTCTGGAACGACGGTTCGCGGAGGCAATCTCGCTGTCGCACGGCATTCGGCTGGATTTCAACGCCCTGTTGGAAAGCATCAGAAGCTGGTGCGTCTCCGAGGGTATTCTGCGCAACGGTCAGAGAGCCTCCTTCTCCGGGATGCGGGGTGGGAGGTCCTATTCCGGCACAGCTACCAGGTTCCGCGACGAGCTGAGTATTCTGATCCATGTGGAAGGAGAAGGAAGAAAGCGATTCCGGATTCCTTCTTTATGGTGCGATTACTCCTGGCTGGTGCTCTATCAGGAACCGCTTCTTGGAGAGTGGCGCTCCTGGCCTGGAGCCGCAAAGGACTGGACCGGGATGGAAAAGGACAGGACCGAAGAGCGGAAGGCGAGAGAGGGGTTCGAATGGGTCTGCAGACGCAAAATCATTTCAAGGGCCAGGCTCTTTCGCGGGGAAGAGCTGATCACGGAATACTTCGCGCCATCTTTTGGAAAAAAATGAGCCGGGACCGGCCCGGCTCTCTTCCATCACTCCTGCACAGGATACCCCATCTCGTCCAGCGCTTTCCTGAGCACCGCCTCAGCCTCGGGCGGCAGGCGGTCCATTCCGCCCTTCTCCGTCTCCCGCGACTTGACGAACGCGAGCCGGTCGCGCATCCGGGAGAAGATTTCCCTGCGGTACTTCTCGTCGGTGAAATCGATCGGGAACCGTTCAAGCTCCATCGTCTCCATGTCGCTGAAAGGACCGAACGGCACGAAGTTCGCTCTTCTTTCGATGATGGACTCGAGAATCCCGAGGGTATCGGAGGGGGTCACCTTTTTCCCCATGAACTCTCCGGTATTCAGAATATAACACTCCACACCATCGTCGAAGAGCGCTTTGAACCGCTCGTAGTCGGTCGCCAAGGGATAGGTGCGGAACGGGTTGGCGTACGATTCGATCACGAGGGCGTTCGGATCCACTCCCGGAGCGAGACGTTCCGCGGAGGTCCGTTTCGTGGCCAACGTGGCTCCGAGCACCGAGGCCAGGTCGGAGCCCTTCAGGCGCAGAACCGGCGGAATCGACGAGTCCTTCATCAGCCAGAATACGGCGTCGATCGGTTCGTCGATCCTGTCCACGCGAACGGGCGACCAGAGCTTGGATTTGATGGCCCGTCCGTTGCCGTTGCGGAGATCCTCCGTCACGGCATAGAGCAGACCGTCCTCCCCGCGCGTGACACCGCAGTTCTGAAGCGTGATGATGAACTTGTTGTCCTCGCACCCCATCGGATAGTCCTGCACCTTGTCGAAGTAGGAGGGTTCGAGAGCGATTGCGTACTTCTCCTTCACGTTGATGACGAAGGCATCGTCGTGAAGCACCGTGATGTCGTACTTGTCACCGTGCCGCGCATGCGTGATCGTCGACTTTCCCGAGCCGGACAGTCCGAAGACGGCCGCGACGAAGGATCGTCCTCCCTTCAAATTATACCGCTTCAGTCCGCCGTGACAGGAGGCGAAGCCGTTCCGGACGGCGGTCCCCCAAGCGAGCGTCAGCGTTCCCTTCTTGAGCTCTCCGAAGTAGCGCATTCCGAGCACCGCAGCGCAGTTGTGGACAGGATCGAAGAAGGCAAGTCCGAAGGGGTACTCGGCGGATGTCCAGTCCGGATCGGCGAACATGAAGATATCGCCGTCCGGGAGCTGCCTGGAGGCCCCGTACATGTCGATATAGGTCCTGTTGAGGTACTGGAAGTTCAACATCCAGTTATAGACGAGGTTTTCATGGTTCTTCGGCGCCATGAGGTGCGCCTTTACCATGAAATCTCCTTCGAGGCCGATATACGTCTCCGCGGAATAAAAGGTACGGAAGCGTGCATTATAGACAGCCTCCCTGAGCACGGTCGCAAGCTCGCCCACGTTCACGCCGGGCTCGCCGACGATCTTCCGCGCTGCCGCACAACGGCCTACGACAGCGCCGTCGTTCATCAGGAGCACGTTGCTGCGGGGGGGCAATCCCTGACCCTCGGGCCGATACACCGGCATCCCTGTAAGTTCGACCGTGCCGGGAGACATCCTCGCCAGCTCGTAAGCCTCCTTGAGATTGGAGACGGGTACCACGTTGTTGCCGAAGAATGCCGATTCAATGGTGGTCCGCGCCTGCGACTTGATTCGAGAGAAACTTTCAGGTCCGGTATAGAGTTCCAGAGTTGACATGGCGACTCTCCTTTTTCTCCCGTATACGGGAACATTTTTCCCCCGAAGGGGTTTCTCGGGCGAAACCATTGTATCACGGTCCATATCACGCTGTGAAACAGAAATCCTGTTCGGTATAATGTTCAAAGATTACGCCCGCAACCCGGAGAAGAACTCTTCCCGTCTCGGCCGGGCACAACACGCAAGACCTTCACGCCCGGGGCGTTTCACTGAAAACGCCCCGGGCGGAGGCACGGCCTGGAAACCTAGAATCCTCTGGCTGCGCGTATCCGGCTGTACGCCTCCTGGATCTCCTGGAACTTTTTCGAGGCAAGAGCAACAAAATCGTCATCCAGCTTCTGGCCTATGAATTTGTCGGGATGATACCTGCCGAGCAGTTCCCGGTAGCATTTTTTGACCTCGTCGTCCGAAGAGGAGGGCGAACACCCCAATACAGCGTAAGGATCCCGTTTCCCTGAAGGGGGAGGCGTGTATCGCGCTCCTCCCCCGGTTCGGGAAGAAGATCCGCGGTTTCCTCCCCGGGATGCTCCCGGCTCTCCCCGGAGCATCTCCCTCAAAAGGCGGGAGAACAGAAAAAAGAGCAGCAAGGGAGCCGCCTTCAGCAATAAACGAAACAGCAACATGAAAAACCTCCTGCGTACAATAAACGCTTCCTTCCGCAACGCGGTTTCCACGCGGACACAATCATCCGGACACAAATACCGATTATCTTGTATTATAGAGGAGTTTTCATTTCAAGGCACGGCTTTTCTGCGGAAAGAACGAAATTTTTCTTTGGAGCTGCAAACGGAGACCGTACAGGAGGTATTACTCCATGGCGCCACCGATCGGCGGTTATATCCCGACAAGTTTTCTGGACTACCCCGGCTGCACCGCTGCGGTGATCTTCTTCACGGGCTGCCAGTTCCGGTGTCCTTTCTGCCACAACCCCGAGCTGGTCCTGTGCGAAGAGATCTGCGAACGTACAGAGGCAGAAAACATCCTGGCGGACCTGAAAAGGCGCGCGCCCTTCCTCGACGGCGTCTGCGTCACGGGAGGCGAGCCCACCCTGCAGAGCGGGCTCATTCCCTTCCTGAAAAAGATACGCCTCCTCGGTTTGAAGGTAAAACTGGACACTAACGGAGCTCTCCCTGAAGTCCTCGGGCAGCTCCTCTCAGAAGAGCTTTTGGACTACGTCGCGATGGATGTCAAGGCTCCCTGGGCAAAATATCCGCGTGCCGGCGGATGGACCGGCGACATCTCCCGAATCGCGGAGAGCATCTCGCTGCTGTTGGACTCTTCTCTTTCCTTCGAGTTCCGAACGACCCTCGTACCCGGCATTCATGAACCGGATGACGCGCCTTCTTTGGGGCGCATGACAGAAGGAGCCCCTCTCTATATTCTCCAGAATTTTCGCCCGGGGAAGACGCTCGACCCCGCATTCTCGTCCGGAGAACCGTTTTCCGAGAAATTTCTGGAGGATTTCCGCGAAGCCCTTCGCCCATTCGTCCAGTCGGTCAGAATAAGGGCGTAAACTCCCTTACGAGACGAAGCGCCTTCCGAATGTCGCCGAGCGTGAGGTCCGTCGGGCTACCTTCCTTGCGTCCCCGGTTCCGGAGAAGGTAGCTCGGGTGAAAGAGCGGCAGAACCGTAAGCTGCATTCTCTCCCAGGAACAAGTGAATGTCCTTCCCCGCAGCGTCGATATTCCCTCCCTGGTTCCAAGAAAAGCGCGGGTTGGGACGTTCCCCGCGGTGATGACAAGACGGGGTCGAATACACGCAAGCTGGGCGGCGAGGAAAGAGCGACATGCCTCCATCTCCCTTTTTGAAGGGAGGCGGTTCTCCGGGGGGCGGCATTTCACCATGTTCGTGATAAAAATCTTCTCCCGCGGGAGCCCCTCCTCTTCCAACAGCTCCGTCAAAAAGCGCCCGGAGAGCCCTACAAAAGGGCGTCCGGCCTCGTCCTCCTTCGCCCCGGGAGCTTCTCCGACCAGAACAACAGGCGTCTTCGCCGGCCCTTCCCCAAAGACCGTTTTCAGGCGGGAATCGCAGAGAGAGCATCGTGAACACAGAGCCACGTCATTTCGGATCTCCTCGAAATCAACATAATTCATTCCGTTGACTTTCCTCTTTTCTTCAGAAAAATTCGCAGGGCCTCCCTGGCTTCCGGAACGTACGAGAAGGAATCCGCCTCTTCGCACTTCACACCGGAGGACATTCTGTCATAATAAAGGCGTCTTCGACTTCCGGCGAGACTCTTTCACTTGCAGGAATCAGCGAATGCACCATGTCAGGAGGATGCATCATGACAAACAAAAGGCCCTTCGCCGTTTTCGACGTTGAGACCAACGGCTTCAAAGGAGCATCGACCGTCTCCGCCTCGTCCGTCGTCTTCACGGAGGAAGGAGAAATTCTGGATTTCTTCAACCGTTTCTACCATTCCGAAGAGCGTCCGGACCCTCGAACCGAAGCGGTTCACGGTCTCACCCCGCGCAGACTAACGCACTTCCGGTCGGAAGAGGAGTACCCATCCCATTTTCTGGACGACTGGCCGAGCCTCGCCGCATTCTGGGATCGATGGAACCCGGAGGGTATCGCCGTCCATAATCTCTCGTTCGACATTTCCTTCCTCCCGCGCGAGGCCGTCCGGGGAAGAAAGTGGTGGTGCTCAATGAGAGGGCTTACTGATTTTTGCCAACTCCCTAAAACTTCGAACCGCGGCAGCGGAGAGTGGAAGTGGCCTCGCCTCGGCGAAGCAGTCCTGGCTGCAAAAGAACGCCTGCCGGTCCCCCTCCCGCTCTCCGAAGCAGAGTCCGCTGCCGGAATGCCGCTGAAACACTACGGGTTGAGCGACTGTTTCGAACTGTACGGACTCTTCGTCCGTATCTGGAACAGCCTGCCGCAATACGTCCATTTCCGCCCGGCGTCGGCGATCCTACTTCCGCCGAGGAGGGAGACCTATCCAATACCGGACGCCCTCTGCGACGAGTTCGTAGCCCTGCGCCTGGAATACTCCGCGCGCATCGCCGAAATCGCGGGCCTTGAGGCGAGAGCCCGGAGATTGTACGCGCTCTCCTCGTTCGAATAACAGCGCTGCCCTCGCCCCCCTATTTTTACGCCTCGATGAGAAAACGCTTTCCGACGGTGAGAGGAATATATCTCGTTCCGAACGACTGGAAGAGCTTCACCTGCATCGGGAAACCCGTGCAGTGCCCCGCGGCGATCCACCGGGGCTCGAACTCCTTCAAGCCCTCGAGCGTCTTCTCCATCTTCTCTTCATTCGCGTTGACAAGATGGAGTCCGCCGACGATTCCCTCGATGGGTTCCCCGGGATGAAGTTCCCGGACTCTCTTCAGAATATTGACGATCCCCGAGTGGCTGCATCCGGCCATCACGACGATCCCTTTCCCTTTCACGAGGGCGGCGATCCCCATATCGTCGGGGAGGAAGTCCTGGGCTACTTTTCCGTCCTGAATGGTAAAAAAACGTTTGCCGGGCCCTTCGAAATCCGTTATCCGCGGAATTTCTCCGGTTGTCGTCACTCCGTCGGCAAGCGGGAAGGGATCACCGGAGAGCAGAAGCCTTCCTCCCGCCCTCTCGATCGCCTCCATCTCGTCTCCGGTGCGGACTCCCTTGGCAGCAAGAGCCGGCGCAGTGACGAAATGAGGCCGGAAAAGCGAAGGACCGGCGACGACGGGAAAGTCGTTTTTCCCGGTGGACTCGACAAACTTCGCGATGCCGCCTGTGTGGTCGTAGTGACAGTGGGAGAGCACCACGAAGTCGATCGACTGAGGGCATATCCCCAGTTCCCTCATGTTATGCGCGAGGAACTCCGGCGTCTGCCCCACATCGAGAAGACCGCGGACCTCCCTGCCGTTCTTCCTTCCCTTCAAAAAGAACGAGAGTCCGTGTTCCGCGACCAGGTGCCCTTCCATGGGAACGGAATCTTCCATCAGCGTGACGATTTCAAGCGAATCAAGCATATGCTCCACCTCCGAATACAGGATATTTTGTATAATCATTGTATAATGCACTGAAGCCGCTTCCTTTGCAAGAGGCGATTCGACGAGAGGAGAGAGAAACCATGTATTTTATCGAGGGACAGTCGCACGACCCGACATTCAACCTTGCACTCGAGGAGCACCTCTACCGGAGCGTCGGGGAAGGTCACCCCGGATACTTTCTGCTGTGGCAAAACGCGCCATCCATTATCGTGGGCCGCTTTCAAAACACCGCCCAGGAGGTCAACCGATCCTTCGTCGAGGAACACGGCATCAGCGTGGTGCGGCGGATATCGGGAGGAGGCGCCGTCTACCACGATCTCGGAAACGTGAACTATTCTTTCATCGTTCCGCAGGAAAGCAGTCCGGAGGGAGAGACAACCCCGTTCGACTTCGTGCGCCACGCCCGCCCGGTGATTGACGCCCTCGCGAAGCTCGGTATACACGCCGAGAGCGGCAGCCGCAACGACCTGTGCATCTCAGGGCAGAAATTTTCCGGAAGTGCGCAGCACATGGACCGCCGCAGGCTGCTCCACCACGGAACGCTGCTTTTCGATTCGGACCTTTCCGTTCTCGCACAAGCGCTCAACGTGGACGAGGAGAAGTTCACGTCCAAGGGATTCAAATCGGTGAGAAGCCGTGTGACCAATATCCTTCCGCATCTTCACGCAGCCATCTCAGTTGAGAAGTTCATCGAAGAACTTCGGAAGTGTCTTTCCGGCATCGAAACGATCTCCCTCACGGAAGCGCAGCTGGAGGATATCCAAAGGCTTCGCGAAGAAAAGTACGCGACGTGGGAATGGAACTGGGGAGCTTCGCCCGAGTTCACCGAGCGCAAGATTCGGCGTTTCCCATGGGGAAAGGTCGAGGCCCTCCTGAACGTGAAAGACGGGGTCATCATGCAGGCGAGGTTCTTCGGGGACTTCTTCGGCCTGGAGAACAGGGACGGCGTCGAGAAGCTGCTCGAGGGACGTCTCTATCGGGAAGATTCGCTCCGGGAGGCACTGCGGGCATTCCCGCTGGAGCACTACTTCAAAGGCGCGGAGCAGGAGGATTTCCTGGATTTCCTCCTGTCATAAATTCATAAAAGCGAGGATTCCTTTTCCTCGAGGCTATCAGCGAGTGTGCTTGAAATCGGCGGAGTGCGGAAAAAACGGATACCGTCTCCTCCGTCGCCCTTTGCCCAGTACATCGCCGTGTCCGCGTTCTTGGCAAGCTCTATCTCGTCGAGTCCGTCTTCAGGGTAGAGAGCGATTCCTATGCTGCACGAGACCTCCAGGGAACGCCCTTCGATTTCAAAAGGAGCCTTCAGGGCGTTCTGCAGTTTTTTCGCAACCGTCAGGGCATCATCCTCTCTTTCCGCCAGGGGGAGGAGCACCACGAACTCGTCGCCGCCGATGCGGCCCACGGTATCGGATTCCCGCAGGCATGATGTCATCCTCGCCGCCGCATGCTGCAGAAGAACGTCCCCGACCGCATGCCCGTATGTGTCGTTCACCGGTTTGAATCTGTCGAGGTCGAGGAACATCAGCGCCGTTCGATTTCCGTTTCTCTTGGACGCGGCGAGGGCCCGCTCAAGGCGGTCCGTGAAAAACGCCCGGTTCGGAAGACCGGTAAGAGGATCGTGCTGCGCCATGAAGGCGATCTTCGCTTCAACCGCCTTGCGTTCCGAGATATCACGGGTGACGCCGTGTATTTCGATTCGTCCGCTCTGCGGATTGCGCCAATAGGTCGTCACGACCTCAGTCCAAACGCTCGAACCGTCCTTGCAGGGCTGCTCGACTTCCTCCGAATAAAAAGTCGGGGTTGTAAGACTCTCGCTCTTCTTGAACTTTTCCATTCCTTCTTCGAGGCGTCTGCGAACCAACGCGGCTGACTCCGGCGTCAGGGCGGCATCGAGAGGTTCAGCCATCACCTCCTCCGGAGAATATCCCCGAAGATGCTCCACCGACGGGCTGACATAGAGGAAACGGAGTGTCTCGACGTCCAGGGTCCATATGACGTCCTTCATGCTCTCGGTGAGAAAGCGGTACTTCGCCTCGCTCTCGCGGAGCGCATCTTCCGCAAGCTTCCTGTCGGTGATGTCGCGTTCCACGAAAAAGAAACCCGCCGGCTTTCCGGATGCGTCGCGAAGCACCTCGGCATTCGCTTCCACGTAGAACCGGCTTCCGTCCCCGCGCACCATCAGGTACTCCGCCGGACCGGTATAGTTGCCCTTCATCATCTCGTCCAGGTAATACCGTGCCTTCTCATGCCACTCCGGATCGACGAACTCAAACATATTCCGGCCGATCATTTCCTCCGCATCTTCATATCCGCACATCTCCATGCATCGCTTGGAAACGCTCGTGACGACTCCTTCCAGAGATGTCGTGGCAATACCGTCCGGGCTGGTCTCCACCATGGTTCTCCAAAGCCTTTCCCGTTCTTTCAGCTCTTCTTCCATTCTCTTGCGTTCGGTGATGTCAAAGGCGCTTCCGACGATACAAGCTTCTCCGTCGAAGAGCACGTCGCGAGCCGTAAAATCCGCCCATCGGACTTCTCCGCTCTTCGTCAGCAGTTTAAGCTCGTAACGGGGTGAAACATCTTCTCCTCTTCCGCGGGCGGAAGATCGCTCGATGACCTGGCTGCGATGGTCCGGGTGAATATGTTCAAATCCTTCCATCGACATGAGCTCTTCGACAGAGTAGCCGGTGAGCGCTTCCATCGCGGGATTCACCATGACGAAACGCTCGTCTCGAAAGACGTAGATCGCAGCCGCCGAACTTTCGGCAAGCGCACGGAACCGGGCGTTGCTCTCCGCCAAGGCGGTCCTTGCATTCTCTGCATCCTCCGCGATCTTTTTCAAACGCCGGTTGCCGCGAAAAAAACTTGTTGATACAAGAACAAGCAGGGCAAACGCCGAAGTAAGCACAATTCTGGAAATGGAATCAATCATACTCTCTCCTTCCTCCTCCTGAGCTTACGGCCTCAAAAAAACTTTCCAGGGAAAAGGATAGCACAGCTTACTTCTTTCGTCCGTCTTTTTTCAGAGTTTCTGCAAAGGAAACGCCCCTTCACACAAAAAACAAGCGGCGATGCCGTTGCTTCCGGTATCGCCGCTTGCCGTGTTTCGTCTTAACAACGCCTCTCCTTCCAAGATCCGAAGAGAAAAACGGTTGCAACCAATCAGGAGGAAATCGTTTTGATGAACTCCTCCACTTTTCCCTTTATTTCTTCCCGTATCCTCCGGGCGCCGTCCAATTTTTCATCCTCGGATCCGCTCAAGGAGGCAGGATCATCAAACGGCCAATCCAGCCTTTCGACGAGCATGCCGGGGAATATCGGGCATCTGTCGGCCTTCGCCTTGTCGCAGACGGCGATGACATATTGGTACGTTTTCCCTGCTGTGAAGAGGTCGAAGACCTTCTTCACCTTGTTCCCGGAGATATCGATTCCGATCTCCTTCATCGCGGCCGCCGCCAGGGGATTGATTCCGGAACCGGCTTCAAGCCCGGCGCTTTCCGCCTTGAAGCGCCCCTTCCCGAACTCATTCAAAAACGCTTCGGCCATCTGGCTCCTGGCCGTATTCTGACCGCATACGAAAAGCACGCGCACCGTTTTGTCCATTTCTATCCTCTCCTTCCGATTGTTCGGTTTCGTGCCGTTACTCTATCATCCGGAGAGGAGTCCGTGTGTTACAGGTGTGTAAAACGAACCCGAAGAATTCGTTATGCTTTCTTCGGCAGGGATATGGCCCGTCCTTGCACCGCCATCGCCGCCTCCAGAAGCGCCTCCCCCACGGTCGGATGCGCGTGAATCGTCGTCAGGATCTCGTCGACCGTCGCCTCCAGCCGAAGCGCCAAGCCTCCCTGCGCAATCAGATCCGTCGCGCGAGGCCCGATGATGTGGACTCCGAGGATCTCGTCGTACTTTGCATCCACTACGTACTTCACCATACCGTCCATATCGTTCAGAATAATGCTCTTCCCGTTCGCCATCAGCGGGAACTTTCCTATCTTGACGTCATGTCCCCGGCCTCTCGCCTCGCGCTCGGTCAAACCTGCCGAAGCAATCTCGGGGGCAGTATAGACTGCGCTCGGGACAGTTTTATAGTCCATGTTCACGGCGTGCCCCATGATATTCTCGGCCGCAACCTCTCCTTCCCGCGAGGCGACGTGCGCCAGCATGATATGGGAGGCGCAGTCTCCGATGGAGTAGATCCCCTTCACCGATGTCTCCATTCGGGAGTTCACTTTCACCCGGGAACGCTCGAAAGCCACGCCGAGATGTTCGAGGCCGAGTCCTCGTGTCACGGGACGGCGGCCGACGCAGACGAGCACCTTTTCGGCGTCGAGCACGAGAGACCCTTTCGGCGTCTCCACTCGTGCGGCAAGCTTGCTTCCCTTCTTCTCCACACCGACGACTTTCGAACCGGTGTGGAAGAGCACGCCCCTTCTTTCGAGAACTCCTTTGAGAACGGCGACGATCTCTTCGTCGAGCATGGGAAGAATTTCGGGCAGCATCTCCACTACCGTGACCTTCACGCCGAACGTCGCGAATATTGAGGCGAACTCCATTCCGATGACTCCTCCGCCGACGAGGACGACCGAGTCAGGGAGACGCTCCAGTGAAAGAGCTTCGTTGCTGGTGATGACACCGTCCAGCTCGAAACCGGGAACCGGGGGAAGCACAGGTTCGGAACCCGTGGCAACAATCACCGCGTCTGAGGGAATCGATTCCTTCGAACCATCCTTTTTCTTCACTGAAATCTCCCGGGGCGTCGCGAAGGAGGCCTCTCCCTCGACAATTCGGATGCCGTTCGTGCGAAGCAGCGTTGCTACTCCGCCGACGAGAGTGTCCACAACCGCCTTCTTGCGTTCCATAAGCCCGTTCCAGTCGACGGCGACATTGTCGGCCTTCAAACCGATGAGCGCGCCTTCCTTCGCTATGGAAAAGGCCTCCGCCGTATGCAGAAGGACTTTCGTCGGGATACACCCGACATTCAGGCAGACGCCGCCAAGGGCGTTCTTTTCCACGACGGTCACTTCGGCGCCAAGCTGCGCAGCGCGGATCGCCGCCACGTATCCGCCCGGCCCCGCGCCGATAACGGTGATTTTCTTCGGGTTTTCCATGGATATGTCGCCTGCCTCTCTTACAACAGAAGAATCCAGGGATTTTCAACGATCTCCCTGATACGGGCGAGGAAACGCGCCGCCTCGGCGCCGTCGAGTATCCGGTGATCCGCGACGAGCGTCAGCACCGAAACCGGGCGGATGGCAATCTCGCCGTTGATCACGACCGCTTTCTCAACAATGGTATTCACACCGAGGATGCACGCCTCCGGCGGGTTCACAATGGGCGTGAAGCTCTGTATGCCGAACATGCCGAGATTGGTGATCGTAAACGTCCCGCCCTGCATGGCTTCGAGAGCGAGCGAGCCGCTTCTGGCCTGTTCGACGAGCAGGTCCGTCTCCTCGGCGATCCGCATCAGGCTCTTCGACTGGACCGACTTCACGTTGGGAACAAGGAGTCCTCCTTCCACAGAAACCGCGAGTCCGATATTGACGTTGCCGTGCAGCACGATGGCATCGCCGTCGAAGGAGGCGTTGGCGAGGGGGATCTCCTTCAGGGCGGCGGCGCAGATCTTCATCAGGATATGATTGTAGGATATCTTGACGCCCTTCTTCGCTCCCTCGTCCTTTACCCTGTTCCGGAAGGCCATCAGGGCGGAAAAATCCGTTTCGACATTGAACGTCACGGAAGGAATCGTGCTGTTGCTCAAGCTCATCCTTTCGGCGATGATTCTCCGCATCGGCGTCAGCGGAATCCGGACGTCCGCATCGGCGGGAACAACCTTGGAGGAGGCGGAAGCGGCACGGAGGACATCCTCCTTCATCACCCGGTCCTTTCCGGCAATTGAGTCGATTCCCACGCCCAGGTCGGCAGCCATCCTTGCCGCCACAGGGCTCGCTTTCACTGTGGAAGAGGGGGCGGATGCCGCGAAAGTATCGACATCTTTGCGCACGATACGCCCCGACGGGCCCGAGCCGGGAACAAGCCCAATATCGACGCCCAGCTCCCGCGCCGTTTTCCGGGCCAGAGGCGTTGCGCGGAGTCCCGAAGGAAGCGTTCCCTTTACGGGAGATTCTTCCGGAGCTCCCGATTCCTCTGGGACGGCGGTTTTTGCTTCTGCCGGGAGAGGAGCCTCCGCAACGCTTTCTCCGGAGGCGCCGATATAAGCAAGGATCTCTCCGACGGGAACATCCTTCCCCTCGGGAATGAGAACCTTCACAAGAACTCCCTCCTGGGGACATTCTACATCGAAGGTGAGTTTATCCGTAGCCACAACCATCAGGATTTCACCCTTCCGGACAGAATCCCCCTCTTTCTTTTTCCACTGGGAGACAACTCCCGAATTCATTGTCAGCCCGAGCTTGGGCATTGTTACAGGTGAAGCCATTCATGAACCCTCCTTTTCGAGGAACGACAAGACGGATACACGCTGAAATTTCTCCGTAGGACCTGACTGCACGCTCTCTACATCATGCCCAGAAGCCTTGGAAGGAAGAGCGTGATTCCAGGGAATATTGTGATAATAGCGAGGGCGATCACTGAAGCTATGAGCAACGGTACCGCCGGACGGCTGATCTGCTCCATGGTGAGACCGCTGATCCGTGCTCCCACGTAAAGATTGACCGCTACGGGAGGCGTTACCTGTCCTATCGCCATATTGATGGTCATCATCACACCGAACCAGATGGGATCCCAGCCGAATGACACGATGACAGGCGCGAGAATCGGCAGGAAGACATAGGCGATCGAGATCGCATCAAGCAGCATGCCCGCAAACAGCAGAATGATGTTGATCATGAGGAGGATAACGAGCGGATTCTCCGAGATGCCGAGCAGAAGGGCCGCAATCTTGTCGATCAGCCCGACCGTCGCACCGAGCCACGAGTAGAGTCCGGCGCAGGTAACGACTATCATGACGACGGATGTTCCTGCGACAGTTTCGCGGAGAATATCGTAGAGAATCCGGATCGTAAGGGTGCGATAGATGAAGACGCCGACAAAGAGTCCGTAGAAGACCGCAACCGCGGCCGCCTCCGTCGGAGTGAAGACGCCTCCGTAGATACCGCCGAGGATGATCACCGGAGTGAAGAGTCCCCAGAAGGCATCCCGAAGAGCGTGGAAAACCACTGAAGCGCTGCCTCGCGGCTCGCCACGGTACCCTCGTTTTCTGCTGATGAGCCAAACAGCGATGCAGAGCAACGAAGCAACGACGACGCCGGGAATGACTCCTGCGGCAAAGAGCGTTCCCACGGACTGCTGCATGATATCACCGTATATAATGAACGAAATACTCGGCGGGATGATAATTGCGAGCCCGGAGGCCACGGAAACTACCGCCGCGGCGAATGCTTTGTCGTATCCGGCCTCCGCCATTCCGGGAATCAGGATGAGCCCGAGAGCCGCCACCGTCGCCGGCCCAGAGCCGCTCACCGCGCCCCAGAACGCTGCCACAATGACCGTTGCAACGGCAAGGCCGCCCGTCATATCCCCCACGAGCTGCTTGATGAGGGCGATGATGCGCTCGGCAATGCCGACTTTTTCCATGATGACTCCGGCAAGAATAAAAAACGGGATCGCCAGAAGCGGAAATTTTGCAATGCCGGAGTAGAAACTGTAGGAAAGCATTTGATACCCCATATCCCAGTACCACACCACGAAGATGCTGGCGGAACCGAGTGCGACCGCTATCGGCACTCTCAGCAGCAGAGGGATCAGGAACAGGATGATGGTCCAGAATGCAGGCTCACGAAGCAAAGATTCCATCTCTCATCCCTCCTAAAACTCGTTTTTCCGGAGCACTTCCAGGGTTGCTTGCACGATGCGGATGAAAATCAGCACGGAAAAGACGGGCAGGGCGAACGTATAGTAATAGACAGGTATGGCAAGCGACGGAGAGGTCACGGCAAGGTCGATCTCGTCGCGTACCTGTATGTAACCAAGATACGCCAGAAGCGCGAAGAAAGTGAGCGAAAGCGCCGTCCCCACGTAAAAACACATCTTTCTCCCTTTCAAAGGCATCTTGTCGTAAAGAAAGGTCATCTTCAAATGCGCGCCCTTCTTGAAGGCGATGGCGGTTCCCAACATCACGAGCCAGACGAAGAAATTGATGGTCACCTCTTCGGTGAACGCGAGCGCATAGAAGATGAAGTAGCGCGTGATGACATTGGCGAAGGTGATAACCGCCATTACGATCAGAATGATGGAGCCGAGAAGCTCCTCGAAGTTATCGAATACTTTTTTCACCATGTCGGCCAATCCCTTCTGAAAAAAGGCTCGGGGGGAGAAAGTCTCTCCCCCCGGAAATCGCGGAGTACGACGCTACTTCGCTACGGCCGCCATATCGGCTTCGGCGGCTTTTACAAGCGCCTCGCCGATCTTGGGTTTCCACGCCTCGACGACGGATGCCGTCTTGTCGGCGAACGCCTTCACTTCTTCGGGCGTCAGAATGGCCACCTGCATACCTACATCCGCAAGCGTCTTGTGCCAGTCGGTTATCTCGGGCAGCTTACCAATGCTCTCGAGATACTTGTGGGCGGTTCCATCGTCAAGGCTGATGCGGGCCAAGGCGATCATGTACTTCCCGGCCTCCACGGCAGCCTCCTGGATCATCTTCTGATCCTCGGCGGAGAAGGTCTTCCAGAGAGCGGGGTTCACGACATAGAGAGTCGGGTCGACAACATAGTGCCACTCGGTGACGAACTTATGGTATTCGTGCATCTTCACAGGGTAGAACGTGCTGATGGGATTCTCCTGGCCGTCGACCACGCCCTGCTGAATGGCGGACATGGTATCGCTCCAGTTCATGGTCACGGGGTTGGCGCCAAGCGCTCTGAAAGCATCGAGGAAGATCGGGCTGCCAACAACGCGGATTTTCATCCCGTCGAGATCCGCAGGAGAACGGATCTCCTTTCTGGCGTTGGTCAGCTCGCGGAATCCGTTCTCGCCCCATCCGAGGAACTTCACGCCCTTGTCTTCGACGGCCTTTACAACCATCTCGCCCGCCTTGCCGGCTTTGATCGCGTCAAGCGCGGCATATTTGTCGGGCTGATTGGCGATGAAGAAGGGAAGCGCGAAAATATTCAGTTCGATGACCTGGGGAGAATAGTTGATCGAGGACTGGACGGCAAAGTCGATCGTCCCGTTCCGAACAAGCATGAACGCATTGGTCTGCGCACCGACTGTAAGCTGAGAGCCGGGGTACACCTTGATGTTGATCTTGCCGTCGCTTCTCTCCCTCACGAGATCTGCGAAATACTGGGCTCCCATACCCCACGAGGTGCCCATGCTGGGAACGATGTCGAGCTTGTACTCGGATTTGTAGGCTGCAAAAGCCGGGACGGAGAATACGCACAGAACTGCGACCAGAGCGAGCAACGCAACGATTTTCTTCATCTTCTCTACCTCCTGATGTAGTAATAGCAAAGTTCTTCTCTTTCGAACCGGCGCCTTTTCCACTTTTTTCTTTTCGCTTTCGGAGAAACCACCTCCTGTCGCTAATGCGTTATGATGGTATTGTACCGCATCAACTCCGCCTGCGGGCAAAATTTGAAACAATCGGATCACCGCAGTGAACAATGCTATCCGATCAACCCTTTCGGCGGAAAAGAGCATTTCCGAGCGCAGAAACACTTTCTACATCATCGTCCTGATTGCGGCGGCTATTTTCTCCGGTGTGATCCTGTACGCCTGTTCGAGCGGACGGGCAAAGGGAACCGGCGTGAACGGAGCGCCGATGCGGACTATCGGCGCATCGAGGCAATCTACTGCTTCTTCAGCGACGATTGCCGCTATTTCTGCGCCGACTCCACCCTGCTTGACGGCTTCGTGAGCGATCGCGAGACGCGTCGTTTTTGCAACTGAGTCCAGGAGAGTTTCCTTATCGATAGGCGAAATCGTCCTCAAATCCACGAGTTCGACGCTGATTCCCTCCTTTTCCAGGATCTCGGCTGCCTTTATCGAAAGGTTCATGGTCATCGAGTAGGAAACGAGGGTGACATCCGCCCCCTCTTTCACGACCTTGGCCTTTCCGATGGGCGTCAGATATTCCTCCTCGGGCACCTCTCCTTTCATCGAAAAAAGAGATTTGTGCTCGAAGTACATAATCGGGTTGTCGTCCCGGATGGACGCTTTCAGCAAACCCTTCGCGTCCGCCGGGTTCGAGGGAGAGACCACCTTGAGTCCGGGAATGTGCATAAAGAATGCTTCTAGCGACTGTGAATGCTGTGCGGCAGCCTGGTTCACCAGGCCGTCGGGCGCACGGAGGACCATCGATACGGGCTTTTGACCGCCGAACATGTAGTAGATCTTCGCCATCTGGTTGTAGATTTCGTCGAAGCAGACTCCGGCGAAGTCGGCGAAATGCATGTCAGCAACCGGTCTCATCCCTGCCAGTGCCGCTCCCACGCACGCTCCCACGATGGCCGTTTCGCTGATGGGAGTATCCATCACGCGCCCGGCGCCGAACATGTCGGGGAGTCCTTTGAACTGGCCGAAGATGCCTCCCTGCCGGACAATGTCTTCGCCCATCACGAAGACACGTTCGTCCCGTGCCATCTCCTCCTGCATCGCTTCCAGCGTCGCCTGGGAAAAAGTGATTGTTTTCATCGTGTCCACCGCCTTACACATAGAGGTCTTCGAAGAGCGCCGATTCTGCGGGTACCGGGGATGTACGGGCGAACTCAAGAGCCTCTTTCAATTCTTCGTCGACCTTTTTCCTGATAGCCTCGAGCTCTTTTTTCGTCATCGCCCTCGCTTTGATCACCTTGTTCTCGAAGCGGGGTATCGGGTCCGTCTCGTCGAGCTTTCGCCGGACTTCATCCTTCGTGCGGTACATCTCCGGGTCGCCCACGAAGTGTCCCTTGATCCGGTACGTCTTGCATTCGAGAAGGGACGGACCTTCGCCGCCGCGAGCTCTCTCCACGAGTTCCTTCGCCGCCTCGTACACTGCGAAGACATCGTTTCCGTCGACGATCACGCCCGGCATTCCATATCCTGCCGCACGGTCGGCTATGTCGTCCACCGACGTGGTTGTCCTGTAGGGTGTGGTCGATGCCCACTGGTTGTTCTCACACAGGAAGATGACAGGCAGCTTCCAGGCCGCCGCCATGTTCGCCGCCTCGTGGAACGTTCCCCGGTTGGAGGCGCCGTCGCCGAAAAAAGCCACGGAAACGCCGTCGGTCTCCTGCATCTTCTGAGCCAGGGCGGCGCCGGTGGCCATTGTGAAGCCGCCGCCCACGATCCCGTTGGCGCCGAGCATCCCCACGCTGAAGTCCGCGATGTGCATGGAGCCGCCCTTGCCCTTGCAGCTTCCGGTGCTTTTGCCGAAGAGTTCGGCCATCATTTTTTTGAGGTCGGCCCCCTTGGCGATCGTGTGTCCGTGCCCGCGATGCGTGCTCTGGATATAGTCCGTTTTCCGGAGATTCGCCATCATTCCCGTGGCCGTCGCTTCTTCTCCGACGTAGAGATGAACGAATCCCGGAATTTCACCGTCGAAAAAAAACTTCTCCACGGTAAGTTCAAAATTACGGATCTTCACCATGGTCTCGTAAAAAAAAGTCAATGTTTCTTTACTGTACTTCGTCAGAGGAAGAGTCGCCTCTTTCCGTACCGGCTGTGCGCACATGCTGATCACCTCGTCGAATTCTGGTCTTTGTCGGAAAAAACGACCGGATCCTCCGGTCTCTTCCGGGCACTTCCCGGAGCAAAAACAAAAAGCCCCCCTCCTGAAAAAAAGTCCACCGGGAACATTTTCACGGATCACGCAAAAATGTCACGCGTAAAGTTGCATCAAGCCCCCGTACCAAGATGCCCCGGCATCATAAGAATATTGCTCTTTCCGCTTATCATATGCTGATGCATTGCTTCCGCCGCAGCGTTCCTGTCGCCGCGGCGCACGGCTTCCGCAATACGGCAGTGCTCGTCGTACGATCTCTGGACAGTTCCCGGTCCGCGGAGGACATTGGCTCCCATGGAGAAAAAACGGTCCCGAACTCGCTGAATCGTGTTGAAGATGAGGGTGTTGGAGTAGGCGCGGAGGAAATACTCGTGAAAACTCTTGTCGTGTTTCAGATATACCAGGATGTCGCCGCAGTCGATCGCCTCTTTTTGAAGAGCCAGGTTCCGGTCCATCTCGGCGATGCGATCTTTCGTCATGAGCGGGATGATCTCCTTGATGACGAACTCTTCGATCGCCATTCTGAGAGCGAACGTTTCGTTCACCTCGACCACGGAGACCTCCGGAACGACGATGCCTCGATGAGGATGTATCTCGATGAACCCCTCCGTCTGGAGGCGTTGAAGCGCCTCCCTTACAGGAGTCCTGCTCATCTGCAGCTCCGCGGCAAGACTGTTTTCGGAGAGCATGACGCGATCGGATACATTCTGTTGAAGCACCAGCTTGCGAATAATATCGTAGGCTTGATCCTTCTTCTTCTCCCGCACCGGCATTTTTGTCGCCATCCCCCTTTATTGTATGCAAGCAAAATACAACCTCCATACAGCAATAAGGATACCCTGAACAAAAAGCAACTGTCAAGAGAAATATTAAAAAAAAGGACCCTCTCTGAAACCTGCTCTGAGAGGGCGCCCAATCCTTACATTCAAACCGTCTTACAGGACAAGAGGGGTATACGGCAGTGCCGACAGTCTCCTCGATCCGTTCTTTTCAATGACATAACAGTCTGTGGAGACGACGTGTATTCCAGTGGAAAGGGTGATGGAAGGATGAAGATTCAGCCTCATTCCCGGTTGAATCACAGCAGGATCGCCGGAAATCACAACGGGCGGTTCGGCTATGTCCAGTCCCTGGCCGTGACCGGAAGCCTTCCCCGCGTCTTCCTTCCGCAGGAAACCTTCATAAATAAGGAACTCGTCGATCAGGTCGGCAATAGAACCTACCGTCGCTCCCGGTTGCATTGCGCCGCCCGCCAGCATTTGCGCGCGAGAAATCGCCTGAAACGCCGCAACGGCTTCATCCGGAGGCTCTCCGAGAAAGACGCTGTGCATGACCTCTCCGAAATACCCTCCCGGAGAGGTGTGCTCGAGAACGATGACGTGCGAGCCGCCCTCATCGGTCCGCAAAAGGTCTTTCTTTGGCGCCATGGGCAGAGAGCGCGGAGCGGCTCCTTGGGAGCCAAGCAGCCAATACTGGTCTTCGCAGCCGTTCTTCATCGCGAAAGAAGATGCTTCCGCAATCGCGTCCAAGATTCCGCTTCCCTCTTCAATTCCCTTGAGATAAACGCGGAAAACATCTTCGTTGAGACAAACCGCATGTTGGGACAAAGCGATCTCTTCATCGCTTTTCACGCTCCTGATTCCATCCAGACTCTCCGTGAAATCGATCATCCGGAGGTCTTCCAGGCGTTCCGCAAGAGAGAGGTGGAATTCGGCGGACAGGGTATGCACTCCATAGAAAGCCACTCTTTTCGGATGGAACTTCTTGACGTACTCCGCGACTTTTCCGCATGAACCGGGCCGGGTCATAAAATCCGCATACTCCACTGCGGGCAGTTCTTCCACGCACCGTGCCCTGCCTGAATCATGCGCGAAATACCCCACAGGACCGTCGAGAGGAATCACAGCGCACTCTTCGAAAAACTGGACATAGCTGTCGGCAACATATCGCAGAGCCCCTCTCCGGTCGCTTCTGGCACTGCCGCCGACAACAAGGACATCCGCCTCCTCGGCCGCCATCGCCTCTCGTATTGCGCGATGTCTCCTTTCAATTTCCTGCCTGGATATCCGCATTTTCTGTCTCTCTTTATTCGGAGGAACGGGCCGGCCGGAGACTTCCGGAACGATCGCGCGTCACGGCTTGAAAAAAGGCGGCGAAGGGCATCATTTCAACCCCATGATTCCCGGCAAAAAGGTGATGATCTGCGGTATGAACGTCATAAGCAGCAGGCTGATAAACCCCGCCACGATGAACGGCCCCATCTTCTGAAGAATCTCTTTCATCGAGATCTTCGCGATGTTGATGGCGACGAAAAGGTTTGATCCCACAGGAGGAGTGACCTGCCCCACGGCGAAGTTCGCCGTCATCAGAACACCGAACGCATACACGCTGAACCCCATGTTCCGCACGATGGGAAGCAGAATCGGCAGGAAGATGTAGAATCCGGAGACGGAGTCGATGAAACAACCTGCTATCAGGAAGATGATGTTCATCATCAGAAGCAGGACATACCTGTTGTCAGATATCGACACCAGCGCGGCGGAAAGATCGGCCGCGACGCCCGAGGATGAGAGAATCCAGGTGAACGCACCTGCACACCCCATGATGAACATCACGATCGAGGATGTCACCGCGGACGTCACAAGCAGTTCAAGCAGCTTGCGGAGCTTGATCTCCCGATAGATGAACACCCCGACGAAGAGACCGTAGACGACCGCAACTCCGGCAGCCTCCGTGGGAGTGAACACACCTCCGTAGATACCCCCGAGAATGATGACGGGAGTCATCAGGCCCCAGAAGGCATCCTTGAACGTACTCCACCGTTCTCTCCAGGACGCTTTCGGCAGAATTCGGATCTCGGTGTCCTTTCGCAGCATCAGCAGGGCCGCGACGATATAGGAAATCCCCATCAGCAGCCCGGGCAGGATTCCTGCAATGAACATCGTTCCAACCGAAACTTCGGCGAGCATCGCGTAGACGACGAACGGGATCGACGGCGGAATGACCATGCCGATACCCCCCGCCGAAGCCAGCAGCGCCGAAGAGAAGTTCTTTTTGTACCCGGCGTTCGTCATCGCCGGAATCAGGACGCTCCCCAGGGCCGCCACGGTCGCCGGCCCCGAACCTGAGATCGCGGCGAAGAAGCAGGCGACAACAACGGTGACTATGGCAAGCCCGCCTCTTCGATGCCCAACGCATGACTGGGCGAAAAGCATCAGGCGTTTTGAAATGCCCGCATAATCCATGATGACGCCGGCCAGAATGAAAAAAGGGATCGCCAGGAGCGTATACCGTGCGATCGCCGCGTACATGATGCTGGGAAAGACCGACAGAGGATATCCTCCGTAGAGCATGCCCAGGGCTGCCGCGATGCCCATCGACGCTGCCACCGGAATATTGAAAAGAAGCAAGCCGAAAAAAGTGCCCAGCAGAATCAGCGCCATCTCATTCCGCCCCTTCGCCGGCCTGAATTGCCCGGAATTCCTTGAATCCTGCCTGAACGGTCCGGAGGATCACGACGACCGCACAGACGGGAATCGCAGCGCCCGCAGTGGCGGCCGGAATTTTCATGCCCGGCAGAATCTGCCCGAACCGTACCTGGTTCTGCACCATCAGGATGCCCTGGTACAGGATCATGATAAAGAGCCCCACGGAACAGACTGTTGCGAATACGACCGCCGCCTTCTTCGGTATGCGGGGCAGCAGATCCGTCACGACAGTCAGCCCCGTATGCGAAACCCACTTGTATCCGCAGGCGATTCCCAGCATGGTGACCCAAATGAAGATCAGCAGGGTCAGTTCTTCGGTATACGAGAACGGAGTCTGGGGAAACAGATACCGGAAGACGACGTTCGAAAAATTCAGCGTCACCATCGTAATCATGCCGAGCATCATGATAAATTCTTCGAATTTATCGAGTACAACTCTTATTCTTCTCATGGAGATCCCCCAAATCAGCAGGCGGAAACGCGGAAGCGGGAGGTCGCTTCCTTTGCCGCGACCTCCCGCCCTTGGCGTATCTATTTGAACGTGTATCCGAATGTCTCGAAAAGGTCGGTGCCGATCACCTCTTTGTACTGTTCGTAAATCGGCGCGGCTGCATCCTTGAAGGCCTGAATCTGCTCCGCCGAAAGTTCGACGACATCCAGCCCGTAGTCCTTCTTCACCTTCTCGATATACTGGGCGTCAAGCTTTCTTTTCTCCGCTTTCTGAATTGCCATAGCCTCTTCGCCGGCCGCTTTGAATATGGCCTTGTCCTCGTCGGAGAGCGAACTCCACAACCTCTCGCTCGCGGTGAAGATGACCGGGTCGTAGGAGTAGTTCCACAGAGTGATGTACTTCACCACCTCGAGCGTGTTCTGCGTAATCAGAAGGTCGACCGTGTTCTCCGCCCCGTCGATGGCGCCCTGCTGAAGCGAGGTGTACACCTCGGACTGGTTCATCGCTATCGGGTCGGCGCCGAGAATCTTGAACAGGTCGACGTACATCGCGATGCCGGGAACGCGCAGCTTCAGGCCCTTCAGATCCTCCGGCATCTTGATCGGGTGCTTCTTGTTCACGATCTGGCGGTAGCCCGCCTCTCCGAGTCCGAGACACACGGCGCCCGACTGGGACACGAGCTCCTTGATCGCCTCGCCTCCCTTGCCTTCCATGACGGCATCGACCTCTTCGATACTCGCAAGAAGGAAGGGGAACGCCGGAACCGCAATCTTGCGGTTGAAGTTCGACCAGAGGAGCGCATCGTGCATATGAAGGTCTGTGGAACCCTGCTGCAGCATCTGGATGCCGACCACCTGGTTGCCGCCCGAAAGCTCGTCGCTGCTGAAAATCCGTATTTTGAACCTTCCGCCCGTCCTTTCCTCGATCATCTTGACGAACGCGTCCGCACCGATATGCCAGTGGCTGGTCGCCGGAACCGCCGTGCTGAACTTCAACTCGACGACTTTCGCCGCCGCCGGCCCCGACTGCAGAACGAAAAGCATAAGAATCAGAGCAAAAACCAACATCGCCTTCGACTTCATGACCCACTCCCCCTTATTGCAGATTCGGAGCGTTCTCACGTTCCAGTGAGGCGAATATAGAACTCGCGGAACCCTTTGTCAAGAGAGCATCGTTTCACGGGAAAGAGTTTTATAATACGTCCGCGGCGGAACCTCAAACATCGTTCCTTTCGTCCTTCCTCATGGAAGGAGCGTCATGCTTCATGAATTTCCTGATCATTTCATTCAGAACCACGCCGGATGCAAGGTGTTTCTTCTGTATTTCACGAAGCTCCGTCATATCACCGCGGTACTCCTCCTTGCCGTAGGTTCCCCCCCTGCTTCGTTCATGCAGTCGGCCGCAAATACAAGACAGCTTTTCTACCGCGGAGAACATCAGGGAGACATATCCGCGCAGAACGCCGAGGAATTTACCCTCCGGATTCGCCGCGTCGCGATCCTCATGGCGTATGGCGGTCTTGATTGCGGCCAGATCCTTCAGGAGAGCCGACAGTGTCCGGAGGTTTCCTTCGTAATCGACGGGACGATAAATACCGGGAATTCGGAGGATCTTGCGCAGAGACGGCTTAAAAAGGGCATCCTGTACCGCCATGTAGCTCTTGAGCATATCGTTGACCCGCCTTGCGAGAAGGAGGGTTTCGTCGTTATTCGGGATCACGGGTTCGGGCTCCTTTCCTGCGGCGACATCTCGTCTTGCGGAACGACGAGTATTCCATCCAAGAGGGCCTCCAGGACAGATACAGCGGAATCCAGGCTCTTCGGATCGGTATCCTTCCTCAGGAGAAGTTTTTTTACCGTACCGACCTTTTCCTCAAGCTCAATCAGAAGCTCCTCCACTTCATTACGGTGTTCGTCGGGCAGAGCCTCCAGCTGCGTCCTGGCTATCGAGGCAAGTTCTCCTCCGATAACGACTGCCCTCATCCCTCTCTCCCGAAGGGGGTTCCCGTCGGTCTCGAGAGGCGGTTCCCGATCACCGGAAAAGAAGGCGGAAACGATAACGGCGCCAAGGCAAAGCAACAGTGCAAGAAGAACGACACGTGTTTTCCTTCTCATGCGACTCCTCCTTTTTACTCGATATACAAAGGTTTATCAAACATCCGTTGCACCATGGTACGTAGAATTACGGATGGAAGCTATTCTATCATCGGAAGGGCACATGAAAAAAGCCCCCCGGAAAAACCGGGGAGCTGCTATACGATGGGAAGGCGCTGGAAATCAGCTCTTCCTGGTTCTGCTGCCCGGCTTGACGAGCGGTACCCCACGGGAGCACAAGGGGCATTCGTCTTGAGGCCAGAGCGGGAAGTTCACCTTCCAGAGCGACTCCGGTTCATGAGGGATTGACGCCTTTCCGCCGCTCCTGTCGACGATGGCGCCGGTTCCCACCCACGTCGCTCCGCCGCGTTCGAGCACGTTCCCAACCTCGCCGGAGGATACCCCGGTGGTGATCACATCTTCGATGACCACAACCCTCTTTCCCTCGGGAAACGGAAATCTGCTCAGGACCATCTCCCCGTCCCGCCTTTCGCAAAAGATGAAAGGAACATTGAGCGCCCTGGCCACCTCATGTCCGATGATCAGGCCTCCGAGGGCCGGCGAGGCGATGAGTTCGGGGCGGTACTCCCTCACTTTTTCCGCCAGGGCCTCACCGGCGAATGCGGCGAAGCGAGGAAAACGGAGCAGCAGCGCACACTGCATATAGTCGCTGCTGTGCTTGCCCGATGTCAGCAGGAAGTGCCCCTCGAGATGAGCTCCGCTCTCTTTCATCATCTCCTGCAGTTGCGCGAGCATTATCGACTCCTGCATGCAAGTCCCTCCTCGATGGACGCGGCGATTTGCTTTACGGCGCAGATTCTGTCCGGCGCGTTCAGTATCGGCCGGCCCACGACGATGTAGTCCGCACCGTTCGCGATCGTCTTCTGCGGTGTAGCGACTCGTGCCTGGTCGTCGTCCGCACTCGCCGGGCGCACACCCGGCACGACCGTGAAGAGGCCGGATCCCGCTCTTCGAACTACCGGAAGATCGAGAGGGGAGCAGACGATGCCGTCGATCCCCGTTTCACGGCAGAGCGCGGCGCGCTGTTCAAGAGCGCCGGAGAGCGGACATCCGGGGGCGACCTCTGCCCACGAGGACTCGTCGAAGCTCGTGAGGACCGTCACTCCGAGCAGGTTGGTCTTCGAGCCGCATTTTTCCTTTGCCCGCACCGCTTCCTCAAGCATCTTCCGGCCTCCGCCGCAGTGCAGCGTCAGCGCCCACAATCCCTCGGAGGCAAGCGGGTCCACCGCCTGGAAAATGGTGTTGGGAATATCGTGCAGCTTGATATCCAGGAATACGGAGAATCCCATTTTCCCGATCTCCCGCAGAAACGGGACCCCTCCGCGTGCGTAGAGCTGGTGCCCTATCTTCACGTATTTCAGTTCTCCTTCGAGAGATGCCAGCAGTTCGCGCCCTTCTTCGAGACGCACTACGTCGAGTGCGAGAATAAGCCGGTCCAGTACGTTCTTCACCGTCGATTCCTCCTGATTCATTTATTGACGTCCAAGGCCGGAAAGCCCTGAAATGCTGTCGATTTTCTGTTCCGCAAGATAGTCCGAAAGTCCTGCGGCGATCTTCCGCGGCAGGTCGAAATCAGTGAAGAGGGCGCTGCCGACCTCCACCGCCGTTGCACCGGCGAGGATCATCGCCGCGGCGTCTTCCCATGAGGAGACGCCCCCGCACCCGACCACCGGAATCTTCACCGCACCGCAGACTTGCCAGACGGTGCGAAGCGCGAGAGGGAAGACTGCCGGTCCCGAGAGTCCGGCGACTCCCCTTTGGAAGGCAAGGCGCTTCTTTTTGATGTCCATCGCCATACCGAGCCACGTGTTACCGCAGACGAGAGCATCCGCCCCTTCTTCCTCGGCGGCCTTCGCCACTTCGGCAAGGTCGGGCGACTGAGGAGTGAGCTTCACCCACAGCGCACCGCTCCACTCGCTCCGAGCGATCCGTACCGCATGGGCCGTGCTTCCGGGGGAGATTCCCCACGCCATGCCGTCGCCGTCCACGTTGGGACATGAGATATTCAGCTCAAGGGCAGGGATGCCAGGAACTTCCCGCAGTGCGCAGATGCTTTCGCGAACTTCGCGCTCCGACTCCATGACGAGGTTGACGAGGAAAGGGCGCCGGGCATTCCGGACGATCGGAAGGTAGTCGTTCAGAAACGCATGCACTCCGGCATTCTGCAGGCCTATGCTGTTCAGCATTCCGCACGGCGTCTCCCAGACGCGGACTCCCTTGTTCCCGGTCCGCCCCTTCAAACTGACGGCCTTCGTACAGAGCGCGCCGACCCCTTCGAGCCGCTCAGCGGACCAGAGTTCCGCCTCGTACGGCCAGACCCCCGACGCGATGATCACCGGCGACTCGAGTTCGAGGCTTCCCACGGAGACCGGCAGGTCAGTTCGAGATGTCATTCCAAAGCACCTCCTCCGCCGTGAAAACCGGACCGTCCACGCAGACTCTCCGGTTGCCGGACGCTGTCGGAATCACACACCCGAGACACCCGCCCATGCCGCACGCCATCCTCGACTCCAATGCAACCCGTATCCGGGCGCCGTCGGCCGGATACTTCGCGGCGACCGCCCGAAGCATCCCCTCGGGTCCGCAGGCCCAGATCTCGGTATCGGGCGGCAGATCGGCGGGGAGGCCGTCCAATACCGTCCCCTTCATTCCGATCGTGCCGTCGTCGGAGAAGAGCGAGACGCCGGGGAAGGACTCCCGCAGCCATTCGGAGAATCCCTCCCAGCCTTTGCCGGAGACCCCCATCACGACGTCGGCTATTGAATTCACGCCGAGACGCCGCACCGCGAAGAGCAGCGGGGCCGCTCCGACCGAACCGCCGGCGAGGATCACTTTCTTCGGCAGCGGCAGGGCATTCCGGGCGGAGAAGAATCCTCTGCCGATCGGTCCGCGCACAACGAGAGAGTCACCCTGGCGCTTCGAGGCCAGAAGTTCCGTTCCCCTTCCGACAACCCTGTAGACTATCTTGAAGATTTCTCCCGAGGCCGATGCAACGGCAAGGGGACGCCCCAGGAAGGGGTCGCCGCAGGTTCCGGGGCGTACCATCACGAACTGCCCCGGCTCCGCTGCAGACGCAATGCTCCCGCATTCCACCGCCAGCAGGCAGGATCCGTCGCCCAAGACGCGGCTGCCGGCAACCTTCGCCTTGTAGTCGCGCGGCGCGCTCCCTCCGCAGTTCATTCGCCGTCCTCCAGGCGATTCATCCTGACCTTTCCCTCGACCAGCGTCATCACCGGCCACCCCTGCAACATCTCTCCGTTCCACGGGCAGAGACGGGCCTTGCTCTTCCACTCGTTCACATCCACCCTCTTCACAGCATCGAGATCAAGAACCGTAATGTCGGCCGCCGCCCCTTCCTTCAGCACGCCCAGGGAGCGCCACGGACGGGGCAGCAGAGCCGCAGGCCCCGACGTAAAGAGCGAAAGGAGGTGCTCCAGCGTGACCGGCTCGCCCAGCTTGAGCCAGGTATCCAGAACCACCGCGACCGAACACTCCAGGGAGGCGATGCCGCACGGCGCCTCCTGGAACGGAACATCCTTCTCGTCCATGTGGTAGGGGGCGTGATCCGTCACGATCGCGTCGGCGGTACCGTCCGCTATCGCGTCCCAGAGAGCCTTGACGTCTTTTCGTGTTCGCAGCGGCGGATTCACCTTATAGGCGGATGAGAACCTGCTGACAAGGATGCAGGTCTCGTCAAGAGAGAGGTGATGCGGCGTCACATCGCACGTCACCTGCAGCCCTTCCTTCTTCGCCTGGCGTATCGCCTCGATGCCGAGTTCCGTGCTCACGTGCGTGAAGTGGATCGGACTGTCCGTTTCACGGCTCAGCGTGATACCGCGCTGGATATCGATAACCTCCGCTGATGCGGGCCATCCCTTCATTCCGCTGGATGCCGAGACCACTCCCTCGTTGACGTGCGCCTTCGCGGTCAGCGAGGGTTCCTCTGGATGCTCCATGATCTTCACGTCGAGATCCCTGCTGTAGAGAAGGGCTGTCTTGAGGAGCTTCGCGTCGGCTACCGGAGCACCGTCGTCGGTAAACATGACCGCTCCCGACTGGGCCATCAGGGCGAGTTCGGCGAGCTGCTTTCCTTCCCTTCTCCTGCTGACGCATCCGGACGGCAGCACCCGCGCTCCTCCGGCTTTTTTCCCTCTTGCAACGAGATACTCTACTGTAACCGGGTTATCCACCGCAGGATCGGTGTTGGGCATGGTCACAACTGTCGCATACCCTCCTGCCGCGGCCGCCTGCGCGCCGCTCTCCGTGTCTTCGCGCCACTCGTAGCCCGGGTCGCGGAAATGGACGTGGAGGTCGATGAAGCCGGGGCAAACGATTTTTCCGTCCATATCGAAAATTTCCGCTTCTTCCTCCTGCAGCCCGGAACCCCTGCGGACCACCACACCATCTTTTATCAGCACATCTTCACACGCCGAAGCGAGCGTTCTGCCGTCGAATATCCGGCCGTTTTTCAGCAATATCATCTATCGAGCACCTCCAAGGCAAAGGTAGAGCAAGGCCATCCGGACGGCGACACCGCTCCGGACCTGGCCGAGAATAACGCTTTTCGGACCGTCGGCCACAGAGGAGGAGATCTCCACCCCCCGGTTCATCGGCCCCGGATGCATCACCACCGCGTTCGGGGAGGCGGCCGAGACGAGGGAATCGGTCGCTCCCCACCGCCTGTGGTACTCGTCGATCGACGGGATGAGCCCGTCATCCTGCCGCTCTCGCTGAATCCGCAGGAAGTAGAGAATGTCGGCTCCGCGGGCGGCTTCGTGCGCGTCGGAAACGTATTCGACACCGAGAGAGGCGGTATCCTCCGGCATCAGCGTCGCCGGTCCGCTGAGCGTCACCGTGACGCCCATCTTCCGGAAAGCCTGGATATCGGAGCGCGCTACCCGGCTATGGAGCACATCGCCGATCATGGCCATCTTCGCACCGTCCAGACCGCCGAGGCGTTTACGGGCGCTGTGCAGGTCGAGCAGCGCCTGCGTCGGATGCCCGTTCGTCCCGTCCCCGGCGTTGAAGACCGAGGCGCGTTTCAGTTTCTTCGAGAGATAGTCGGGAACGCCCACAGCACCGTGACGCACCACTACGGCATCGGCTCCCATCGCTTCGAGCGTCCATACAGTGTCGCGGAGCGTCTCCCCCTTGCTCGCGCTCGATCCGGAAGCGGACCAGTTCACCACGTCCGCGGAGAGCATCTTCTCGGCCAGCTCGAAGGAAACCCTGGTCCGTGTCGAGTTCTCGAAGAAACAGTTCACCACCATTTTCCCGCGAAGCGCGGGGACCTTCTTTATCGGGCGATTCATCAACTCTTCCATGTAGTCCGCCTGCTCCAGGAAAAAGTGCAGCTCCTCCCTCGTCCAGCCTTCGAGGGTGATGAGATCCTTATGCCTCCACTCCATGCTCCGCCCCTCCAGTCCGTTCGCAGATGACGACCCTGTCCTCTCCGTCAAGCTCTTTTACCCGCACCTCGACGTTCTCCGAGCGCGACGTGGGGACCGTCTTCCCGACGTAGTCCGCGGCGACCGGCAGCTCCCGATGCCCCCTGTCCACCAGAACTGCGAGTTGGACGCGCGCGGGACGCCCCAGATCCGTGATCGCGTCGAGCGCCGCCCGGACGGTCCGTCCCGTAAAGAGCACATCGTCGACCAGCACCACTCGCTTTCCGTTGATGTCGCCGGGGAGCGAAGTGCTGTGGACCACCGGCTGGTCCGCGAGCGTCGAGATGTCGTCCCGGTAGAGCGTGATATCGAGTTCTCCCGCAGGAACTTTCACCTTCTCCTCGACCTTGAATATCTCCCTCAGCCGGGCGGCGAGATGTACGCCGCGCCTCTGAATTCCCAGGAGGATGAGGTCGTCGAGCCCCTTGTTCCGCTCCACGATCTCGACGGATATGCGCCGCAGCACCCGCTCCATGTCCTCCTCCGTCATAACAGTCGCCTTCTCCGACCACAGCTTTCCGGACTGCTCTTTCACGATTCCATCCCCTTTCGATAAAAAAAGAGCCTCTCTCCACGCTGGAGAAAGGCTCCGAGAAATCTTCCGGCAACAACGGGAAGAGAGGCATACACGAGCGAAAAACAAACTTTCCGAAACATGGCGCACTCCCTCCTCTCCGCGAACTGAAGAGAGGATACCACATCCCTGTTAACTATGCAAGCGGTTGCAAGAAAAAACCTTCAGAACTCCGCAGCTACTCATTCCAAGGCGACTCTCCTCTGGCGAAGAGAGCCAGGCATGCATCCACAACCTTCTGATCGAAACGGCTTCCGCTGTACAGGGATATCTCGGCCAGGCCCTGCCCGAGGCCGAGGCTGGGCCGGTAGGGGCGGTGGGAGGACATGGCCTCGACGACGTCCGCCACTGCAAGAATTCTGGATTCGAGAAGAATCTCTTCACCGGATACGCCGTGCGGATATCCCGAACCGTCCATCCGTTCATGATGCTGGAGGACTGCTTTTGCAACCGGCCACGGAAAATCCACGTTCTTCAGTATTTCGTAGCCCGCGACACAGTGATCCTGAATGAGACTGTATTCCTTCTCTTTCAGACGCGAGGGTTTGCTCAGGATTTCCGCAGGAATGTCGATCTTGCCAAGGTCGTGCAGCACGGCCGCCACACCCACGCCCTGGACCTGCTCTTCCGGAAGCCCCAGCTCCCCTGCAATGGCGACGGCCAGCCGCGCCACCCGCTCCTGGTGTCCTGCCGTGTAGGGGTCCCGCGTTTCCACCACCTTCGCCATCGAGATCACGATCCCGTCCACGGTTTCCCGCAGCTTCATATTCGTCTCGGTCAGAAGATGCTCGGCATGCTCTCTTGCACGCTCCGCCATCTTCCTGTCCGTAATGTCCACCCAGTTTGCGATGGCGTATTTCGTGCCGTTCTCGCCGGGGACGGCGGTCATACTCACTTCCACCCAGAGCGGAGAACCGTCTTTCTTCCTGAAGCGGTACTCCTTCTTCGACGTCCCTTCCGACTGGACCATCTGGTAGTATTCCGAAACGCTCGAAAGATTCTCCTCTCCCCACCAGAGATACGGAGCCCTGCGGTTGATCACCTCGACCAGAGAATATCCGGTGATCTGTTCGAGGGCGAAGTTCACGTACTTGACGGACGTGTCCGGGTTCACCACAAGGATAGGGTGAGGGGAGTGGTTCAGAAGGCTGGCTGAAAGCTCCTCGCTTTCAAGCAGCGCTTCCTCCTTCCTCCTCCTCTCGGCTATCTCCTCCATCAGGCGTTTGTTGATCTTTTCAAGCTCCCTGGTTCGCTCCTCCACCATCTCCTCGAGGGTACGGTTCAGGGAGACCAATCTCTCCTCCGTTTCGCGAAGAACATCCACGGTCGACGAGAGGTGCTTGTTCTCGCTCCTTGCCATTCGCAAAAGCTCTCTGTTCTGAAGCACTCCGGCTACCTGGCTGAAGTAGATGGAGAGAAGAGCGTAGCTTATGTCGAGAATATTCTCCTTCGGCTCCTTGAGAATACCGTAGAAAACACCCATCGTTCTTCCGGGAGTGGCCAGGGCATGAAGAAAAACGTCTTCTCCGGAGGAAAGGCGGATTGTCACGGGCCGTTCGGTCTGGACGACCCAGGCGAGGGTGCCGTCGTCGATCAGGGCGGGAAGTTCCTCTTCGATCCTTTCCTTTGCCGCGGGAGAACTGGCGAAGGCCTGATAGAAAACGGCGTCATCCTCCCTGAAGAGATAGAAGGCTCCCTCTTTCAGGGCGATGAGCCTGCCCGTGCGCTCATAGCACACCGAGAGGATGGAGTCGACCGTCGTTTCCGCTGCGGCGTCAGGCTGGATATCGTTGATCTTGAGGGCGATGTCCAGCGCATTGGACAGGGCTACTCTCTCTTCTTCCAGAGAAAGGATCCGGTCCTGAAGCTTTTCAAGTGTGAGAAACTGTTTTTCCATCGTTATCGCCGCCTTTGAAAAGGCTGTATATTTCCTGAATCTGCCGTCGTCCCTGGCGCACCACAATATCAAGCTGACCCGGCGGAAGGCCTGCAACGCTCCAAACCGCATCGGAAATCCGGGGCGGATGCTTGGAGCCGCTTCTCCCCTGGCGCAAAGCACCTGCCAAGACGTCAGCAAAGGCAAGGACTGCCACGGGGAACGAATTCATCTCATCCTCCGGGGCATGGTGAAAACGGACAAGATCCGAGATCGCACGGGGAAAACCCCACTTGTCCAGAAGCGCGCCTCCCAGCTCCGCGTGATCGAAGCCAAGAGTTTTCCTCTCCGTCTCCAACAGCGGAACTCTCTCGGCCGCTGCATCCTTGATGAGATTTGCCATTACGAAGGGAACATGCCGCAACAGGACCATTCTTCCGATATCGTGCAGAATTCCCCCGACGAAGACGGTCTCTATGCTTCTGGGGTTTTTTTTCGACGCGAGGATCTGGCCAAAAACCGCCACACCGACGGAATGCTTCCAGAAGGAGTCCATGTCGACCCATTCGGCAGGAATTTCGCTGAAGGCTTTTACTGCCGACACCCCCAGCGCGAGAATGGACAGAGCCTTGCCGCCGATAAGGGCCGCTGCGCGTGTAATGGAGTCGACTTTTCCCGGAACGCCGTATATCGCGCTGTTTGCCAGTTTGAGCAACGTTGCCGTAAGGGCCGTATCCTTGCTTATCAGATCGGCGACGTGGACAATGGAGCTCCTTGGTGATTGAAGCGCCTCGGAGACACGGAAATAAACGTCCGGAAAGGTAGTGAAACGGACTTCAGCCTCTACAAGCTGCTGTATGGACGGCTTCACGGAAGCGGCCGAAGCTCGTGGAAGTTCGGGCTCGAAAAATGCGGTGTACGCGTGCTGTTCCTCCTCAGCGAGACTTCTGGCCGCTTCGAGGATGCCTACACGATAGATCTCTTCCATGGCGGAAGAATCGGGAGCAAGCCCTCCGAACAGGTCGTATATGATTTTCCGGGCCTCCTCCATCACGGATGATGAATAGAGAAGGTCGCCGCCCGTCCGCTCCGGCCGGTCGGATACAGGAACCTCGGCGATCCCCCAGATCTTCAGGCTCATAATGTTTTTGGAGGTCAGGCAGGCCCCCTTCGGCAGAATAAATCGGCCGTTGGGCGCGATCAGATCCGCCGAAAGGATCATTCCGGATTTGAGTTGTGTGACGGAAAGGGTTCCCATGCAGCCCCCCGGAATATCCTCCTGGTTTCGGGAGGAGAGTCGTATACCGTGCACCGCTTTTCTATTAACCATATTCAACAGACGTTGTCAAGCCTGTTTTTTTACTTTTTTCACGTTTTCGAACCTTCCGCACCAAAGGTTTCAGGAAAGAGAGAGTATTCCCGAAGTCGCTCCCCGTGAAGGGAAGAACGTGAAGCGCGCCGGAGAATGCGTGTCGCACGCTTCTTCATTGGGTGCGGTTCCGCGAAGGAACCCACCTCATTTCCAGCGGTTTTTCCGACTATTTGTCCGCTACAGCGAAAAGTAGGCCTTCAGGACCCGTTCGTCGGACATCAGTTCGCTCCGTGAACCGCTTTGAGAAACCGTCCCGCTCTGAAGGATATACCCCCTGGTACAGATCGAAATAGCCTTGGCGGCGTTCTGCTCGATCAGAAAAACCGACATTCCCGACGCGTTCAATTCCCTGATGATGTCGAAGGTCTGCTCTACCAGCTTCGGAGAGAGGCCAAGAGAGGGTTCGTCGAGAATGAGCAGCTTCGGATCGCTCATCATGGCTCGCGAGATGGCAAGCATGCTCTGCTCTCCGCCTGAAAGCGTTCCCGCCACCTGTTTTTTTCGTTGTCCGAGGAGAGGAAAGCGCCTGTAGGCCGCTTCTAGCCTCTCTTCGAGATTTTCGGCGCCTTCTTTCAAAAAAAAGTAACCGGTCTTCAGATTCTCTTCCACCGACATCTTGGGAAAAACCCCCCTGCCCTCCGGAACGAGGGCAACACCCAGCGCCGCCATACGATGCGCCTTGATGCCGGTAACCCGGGTCTCTTCAAAGAAAATATCTCCTCCGGCAATCGGCAGGAGCCCGACAACCGCCTTTACGATCGTCGTCTTTCCGGCGCCGTTCGGGCCGAGCACCGCAACGATCTCGCCCTGGCGGACAAAGGCGGAAATACCGCGAACCACCTTGACGGGCCCGTAGCCTATCGTGACGTCCCGCAGCTCAAGAAGGGTTTTCCACATTTCCAAGATAGGCCTCCTGTACAAGCGGGTCCGACGCAACCTTTGCGAAGGATCCGGTGGAAATGATCTTTCCGTAGGAAAGAACAATGACTTCTTCCGCAATTTTGCGGACAATCGACATGTCGTGCTCGATCAGGACAATCCCTATCCCCTTCTTGAGAGCGCTGATTCTCCGGATATCCTCCATCAGCTCCAGCGTCTCTTCGGGATCCATGCCCGCCGCCGGCTCATCGAGAAGCAGAACGGCAGGATCTGAAACAAGCGCCCTGCAAATTTCCAGCTTCCGCCTCTCTCCGGGAGGAAGGTCCGAGACCGGGCGGAAGCAGGAATCCCTCATGCTCCTGCTGAAAACTCCGAGCAGTTCGCGGGCCTGGTCGATTTCAGCTGAAAGTTCTTTTTTCAAAAGCGGCCGGTTGAAGAGCGCTTTTCTGAAATTGCTCTTCGAAGAAGCCCCCAGTCCTGTCAGAACGTTGTCCAGCACGGAGAGCGATTCGCAGAGCCTGCTCTGCTGGAAGGTCCTCTTGATTCCCATTCGTGCGATTTCATGCGGAGGAAGCCCGTTGATCGGAGTGCCCTTGAAGAGGATATCCCCCGACGTCGGAGCGTAGATTCCCGAAACGACATTGAAGAGCGTCGTCTTTCCGGCTCCGTTCGGTCCGATCAGGGCCAGAATCCTGTCTTCCGTAAGTTCGAACGACACGGAATCCATAGCGGTCAGTCCCCCGAACTTCATGGTCAGATTCCGGATCTGCAGCAGGGAATTCTTCATTCGTCTCCCCTCCTCTCGCCGGAAACCGTCTTGTTCGGCAGAAATCCGTACGTGCGAAGTTTCTGGGGAAAAAGTCCCTTGGGCCTGAAATAGAGCATCAGAAGGATTGCAAGCCCCGTGGCGATCATTCGGTAGTCCGCGAAGGCCCGGAATTTTTCCGGCGCTATGGAGAGGATGAACGCACCGGCAACCACGCCGGCGGTATTGTCCATTCCGCCCAGGATCACCATACCCAGGACAACCAGCGAAATATTCATAGTGAAGTTTTCAGGTGAAATATAGCCGACATAGTGTGCATACAGCCCGCCTGCTATTCCGGCGAAGAACGCGCCTACCGCAAAGGCGAGCAGTTTCGCCTTCGAGGTATCGATTCCGCTGCATTTCGACGCGATCTCGTCATCACGGATCGCGTTCCAGAACAGGCCTACCTTCGAGTTATACAAAAGGTTTCCGATGAGAAGCGAGACACAGAGAACAACGAGCGTCAGAAAATAGAAATTGAGCTGCATCGGAAATTCGCGGCCGAACAGGATCAGCGGCTGGATAAACGATCTTCCTAAAAGAACGGGAGGAGGAATGTCCTTCACTCCGTTAGGGCCTCCAGTAAACTCGAGATTGTTCAAGAGGATGTAGATGACAAGGCCGAACGCGATACTCACAAGGGCAAGATGGTAGGCCCTTGTTTTCAGCGCGGGGAATCCCACGAGAAGGCCGAAAAACGCCGCTATAAAAGGAGCGATCAGAATGGTGAGGAAAAAAGGGAGATGGAACGCCGTCGCCAGCAGTGAGGAGGCGTAGGCTCCCACAGCGTAGAATGCCGCGAATCCGAGGTTCGGAATGCCGGCGCTTCCAACCTGGTAATTCAGCCCGAGGGCGAGAACACAATAAATGCCCGCCATGATCAGGATATGGAGCGTGTACGGGTCATCGCTGAGAAAAAAAGGCGCGCACGCCGCGAAAAGGAGGGCAAAGACAGCGGTCATCTTCTTTCCCCTCCCGAACGCCTCCGTGCGAAGCTGCCTGAGCAGCTCCAGTTTCTGGCAGCCTATCACGAAGAGAACCAGGAGAGCAAAGGAAACCGCCGCCAAATAGCCGTTCTTCAGAGCCAGCACCCCGAATAACAATATTCCGGGAGTGAAAGCCGCCGTGAAGGAGAGCATGGCTCTCGCCGCGGCGGACAGCTGTCGTTCGCTTCTGGCATACGAATCGTTCATCATGGTAATCCCTACACTTTCTCGAAGACGTTCTCGCCGAGAACTCCCCGGGGGCGTACTATCAGGAAGGCGATCACCGCGAGAAAAGAAAAGACATTCTGATACTGCGAGCCGTCCGGAATGTAGACGGCGGAGAAGGTCTCCACGAAACCGAGGATCAGCCCGCCTACGATCGCACCGTTGAAATCGCCGAGCCCTCCGATGACGGCTGCTGAAAACCCCTTGATTCCCAAGTTGCTGCCGATATCGAACTTGGTGATTCCGTAATAGCTCGCGTTCAGGATACCCGCAATCCCGGCAAGAGCCGATCCGATCACGAAGACAAGGGTAATGGTCCGCTCAAGGTTGATCCCCACCGTCTGCGAAACGTCGGGATTCTGGGAGACCGCTCTCATCGCGAGACCAAGCCTGGTTTTCTTGATGAGAAGATTCAGCAGGACGATCATGACCATCGAAACACCGCATATGATGACGACGTCGTATCCCAAAAAGAGGTCGCCGAAGAGAAAGCCTCCGAACGGAAGAATCTCCGGAAAGACCTGCGGATTGCTGCCGTTGGGATAGACGACCCTGATCACCTCGCGAAGGACCTGACCTGCGGCAACCGTCGCAAGAAGGAGGATGAGACGGGGCGAGTTCAGAAGCGGCCTCACGAGCATCTTGTAGAAGAGGCTTCCCCATACCCCCGCGAGAAGAAGGGTCACGAGCGAGACTCCCATGACGACGGCGAACGTGACTGCGGGAGAGAGATTCAGCCCGAGAAGCGGAACGATGAGGGGCATCATCAGGAAGGAGGCGAGCACGCACGTGTCGCCGTGCGAAAAATTGGCGAGGTTGATGACACCGACGTACATCGTAAAACCCAGCGCGACGAGCGTGTACATCGAACTGACCGTGACGGCCACAAGACACGTTTGAAAGAAAAGGATCATTTTCAAATCACCCATCACTTCAATGAGATATAAAAAAAGAAACCGCAGAGCGCGCTCGGCAAACAGGGCACTCTGCGGTTTTCTGAAGGGCTTCGCTACTTCCAGGGAAGTTTCCGCTTGCCTGCGGCGTATTCGGATTCCTCGTAACGGGTCCACTTTCCGTCCTGGTTGACGTACATGTTCAGTCCCCCGGTGATGTTCTGGCCGTGCGAGTCCCACTTGATCTCTCCGATGATGCCGGTGAAAGTGTTGTTCCAGATATAGTCGGCAACTTTCGCGCGGTCCGGTCCGACCGCCCTGACGGCCTCCAGAATGACTCCTGCCGAGTCATAGGCGTACGGGCCGTTCTGTTCGTAAGGCTGAGAGTATTTCGCCGAGTATCGTTCGATGAACGCACGCCCCTCAGGAGAGTTCCGGGGATCAAAGGTTCCCGAGCAGAACGCGCCTTCACCGCTCGATCCGGTGATCTCGCCGAACGTATCGGACTGAATACCGGGCGCTCCGAGATACATCACGTTCGCCAACCCCATCCTGGCGGCCTGCCGGCGAACCGCACCGCCGTCGGGCAGGACTCCTCCGTAGAAGATACCTTCGGGCCTCAGGCCGCGAACCCTTCCCAGGACAGCGCCGAAATCCTGCTGCCCGGCGGTGATGCCGAAGGCCTCGAGCACCTTTCCGCCCCTCGACTCGAGCGCTTCCGTGAACTCGGAGCGCAGCTTGGTTCCGTAATCCGTCGTATCGTGGATGATGACCCAGTTTTTCAAGCCGAACTTCTCGACCACCCACTCCCCGGCAAGATCCATGCTCTGCTTGGATGTGGGGATGAGACGCGTCTTCGTCGTATAGTCGTTGCCGTAGATTATATCCGAGTGAATCGTGCCCCAGAAAAGCTGGGCGACGCCGAAGCGGTTGAAAATATGCACCGTGGCAAGTCCTACAGGGCTGTTCCAGTGCGTCGCGGCGGCAAGAAGCGCCGGATCGGCACAGAGCTTGTTGGCAGCGGCGACCCCGGTTGCCGGATCGGAAGCGTCGTCCTCGTAGACGACCTCAACCCTGTACGGGTAGTCTCCCGCAGAGAGAATTTCGTTTACCCTGAGTTCAAAGGAGTTCTTGGCGCCGACTCCGACTGCCGCGTTTCCGCCTGTGAGAGGACCTATGAAACCGATCTTCACTAAAGGCTTCTCCTGAGCAACGAGAGGAGAAGAGAGAAAGAACACCGCAAACAACAACACCCCGATAACCGTAAATAATTTCCCCGAACGCATTTCCGGACCCTCCTTACGTAAAATTACCTACCTTATGTGGATCCATAATAGTGCCGGCACATTAAGATGTCAAGGAAGGCGGCTTTTCCCCATCCCTGAACTGAAACCGGGTTACAAAGCCTCCTCAGCGGTGAAACGCGCGGCGAATCCGGCGAGCAGCGCCGCTCCCTTCGAAAGCGCTTCGTCGTCCACGTTGAATCTCGGATTGTGATGCTGGTTGCCGGTCCCCTTCGCCTCGTCCGCGGTCCCGAGGAAAACGTACGCCGCGGGGACCTTCTCGCCGAAGTAGCTGTAGTCCTCCGAACCCATTGCGACGGGAAGCTCTTCGACCTTATCCTCTCCGAAAACGTCGACGGCCACCGAGCGCAGAAGCCCGGTCACGACGGGGTCGTTCACCGTCACCGGATAGATCGGCGTGTACGTCAGCTCGGCCGTGCAGCGCATCGCGGCACAGACTCCGTCCGCCACTCTTTTGACGATCCCTTCCATCTGCTCCCGCACCGCTCTGCTCGTCGTGCGGATGTTCCCCGCTACCCTGGCGGTATCGGGAATGATATTCACAGCGGTTCCCGCTTCCAGCTTGCCGACGCTCAGAACCACCGTATCCTGGGGATCCATCTCCCGGCTTACGACGGTCTGCAGCGTCGAAATTACCGTCGCGGCCGTCACCGTCGGGTCCACGGCCTTGTGCGGCATCGCTCCGTGCCCTCCCTTTCCCTGGATCTTGAGATCCCAGATATCCGCCGAAGCCATGATGGGGCCAACGCGGCACCCCAGCTTTCCGGTCGGCAGAAGGGCCCATACGTGCAGGCCGCCGATCGCGTCAACGCCATCCAGCGCCCCCTCCTCGATCATCCTGGGAGCCCCTGAGTTCATCCCGGCCTCCTCGGCGGGCTGGAAGAGGAAGCGCACCGTACCGCAGAGATCCTCCCTCATGGAAGCGAGAATCTCGGCGACGGCAAGCAGGACAGCCGTGTGCGCGTCGTGGCCGCATGCGTGCATCACACCGCTCCGGGTGGACTTGTAGGGAAGATCGTTCTCCTCCTCGAGGGGAAGCGCGTCCATATCGCCTCGCAGCGCCACGCAGCGGCCCGGCTTCCCTCCCTTCAGGTCGGCCATGACGCCGCACTCCGTTCCTCCGAACCCTCTTTTGATGTTCTCGAGCCCCAGGTTGCGAAGATATTCCTCGACAAAACGCGATGTCTCCACCTCCTGCCAGGAGAGCTCGGGGTTGGCGTGAAATCTCCTGCGAAGCTCCGTGATCCTGTCCGAGAGGGCGTTCGCTTTTTCAATGATGGATGACATGTTCATACAATGTGGGTCCCCTTTCCCGATTCGAAATATATGGACAGGACGGAACAACGCCGTTCCGCCGCACCCATTTCATTATTTCCCGGACTCTTCCGCCCTGTTATCTGCGGATGCAGCCACGCCTTCCCTCATTTCTTCAGATCGTAGTTCCAATTCCGCTTTTCAAGCTCCCCGATCAGCCCGACAAGATAGTCCGTAACGCACCGGAGCATCTTTTCGCCCTTCTCATGGGTCGCCTTCGTGGAATCACCCGTGGCGCCCGTGGCGGTAATCTCGCCGATATCCCAGATGATCGTCGCGAAGTCGCTCAATGTTATCACATCGTGCGGGACCTGGCTCTCCGCCAGCTCAAGGTCGACGAGATCGGGACGCACCGCCATCATGATGGAGGTCTCACCCTCGCCGCCGTGCCCGAGACCGCTCCATACCTCGAATTCCTCGGCCATTTTCGCGCCGGTGATGTTCCACCACGCGGGCAGATAGACGAGCGTTGCGTCCTTGAAACGATTCTTGACGTTCCTGGCCGCGATCTCCAGCGCAGGAATATTGCCGTCGTGCCCGTTCAGGATCACGATACGGAGGATGCCGTTCTCTATCAGGCTCGTGAAGATATCCTCCGCGACCGCGATCGTCGTCTCGAAACGGAGTGTTACCGACAGAGGGAATCGATTGTAGTGAATCGAAGTGCCGAACGGTACGCCGGGAACGACGACCGTGCGCGGCAGACGGAGGGCCGCACGCCTGGCGATCTCCGTCGGGACGAAGAGATCGGGACCGAGCGGCAGATGCGGGCCATGACTCTCGCAGCTGCCGAAAATCGTGATCGCGCTGTCGATCTCCCCCGCACCGATCATTCGTTGCAGTTCGGAAGAGGAAAACTCGTTCACAAAGACTTTTTTCATGATTGCACCCCCCGTGACCGGATATTGTTCCCGGCGAACAGATCGGCGTCGTATGCGGCGTCCGGCGTCGCCGTGTACAACAGGATATAGAGAAGAATCGTCGCCGGCAGCGCGAACACTCCCGACGGAAGACCGTACGGCAGAGAAACTCCATATTGAAAGAACAACCCCAGGCTCCCGCCTGCAAGGAACGAGAGAATACCGGTGATCCGGTACTCGGGTTCGTTTTCGAGGTTTTCAGCGATGTAGCGGCCTTTCTTGATGAAATAATAGTCGGCGATGAGAGGTCAGAACGAACAGGAAGCCCATCCCCAGCGCGACGGCCCAAAGAGAAGTTCCCGGCGGTACTCCCGGCTTGCCTCCGAATCCGGCGAGCACCCCGCCTACGAAGAGCCCCGTCACGACGTATCCGAATCCCACCCAGACCATTACCTGTTTCCATGCAGGGCGCCGTTCCGACAACGGCACCGGGGACAGCATCCGCTCTCTGTCGTGTTCAACGGGCTCCGTTTTCCGCTTCGACACTTTACCCCCCTCTTTCATCACCGTGAAATATCAGTCCACGGGCGAAATTGTATCATGGGCGTTCTTGATCCGCCGGTCTGACCGAGATGAACCACTCAGGACCGGAATCGATTCCGAACCTTTCGGCGAAGCTGTCCATGTTCAGCGCGAGCGAGAGGTTCATCAGGCTGTTGAAGTAGAGCAGCGGTCTCCCCTCCGGTACGTCGCCGAAGGTGTTGACGTAGGGAACAATACCTTTGAAAACCTCTTCCTCGCCCCGAAAGACCGCGACTTCGTATTGCGCCCCGATTACGGGTTTCAACTCGTCGAAGAGCATCTTGCCGATGCTGCTCCAGACATTGCCGTACTGGACGTCGAGCACCGGAATGTTTCCGAAGACCGCGCCGTCCTTTGCCTCGGCCTTCCGATAGGGAATGCGCACCACTTCCCCCTCAAAGAGCGGCCCGACATCTTCGAAAAGGATCGCCCCGGCCGCCAGCTTCGCTCCCGTATATGCGTACAGGTCGCGTCCGAAGAACGTGTAGGACTGCTCGGACCCAGGCAGACGATACCTCGTGTCGTCGATGGTACGCACGGCCTCGATGCCGGCCGTTTCGGCGATGAAGGTCAGCGTGCCGTTGTCCGGTGTGACCACGTACCGGCCGTCCTTCGTTCGAGCGACCACAGAAGCCCGTTCAGTGCCTACGCCCGGATCGACGACCGATATGAAGACCGTCCCGGCGGGCCAGAACTCCATCGTCTGGTATAGCCGGTAGGCCGCCTCCCAGATGGAGTACGGAGGAATCTCGTGCGTCAGGTCGAACATGGCAAGCTCACCGTCGACGCCGAACGCCACCCCCTTCATCGCGGAAACCGCCCCGTCCTTCAGACCGAAATCCGTCTGGAAGACAAGCGCCGTTTTCGCAAAAGCCGCATTTACCAAGAAGAGAAGAGAGAGAAGCAACACCACTCCGCACTGCAATTTTTTCTTCATTCGAATATCCTCCATTTGGTCTCCAACTCGTTTTCTTCACACGCTGACACACGCTATTCTTTGATGATGTCCATCGTTTTCGCCATGCCTTTGGTGATGACGAGTCCGCCGACCAACTGCTCCAGAGTGAAACCGACGGAAATCGTTCCTCTGCACAGCCCCTCGTGCCCCATTCGGATCTTACAGGCTTTCTCGATCTCGCCTGCCCTGCCTGAAGCCCTGCTCGTGCTGACGCCGAAGAATTCGCATAACTCCTGCAACGTGACGGAGTTCGGCTGCGAGCGATCAAACAGGAAGTTGAGCCTTGCGATGACCGTAACCACCGCAGCGGCCCAAACCTCCTTGGTTCCGCCCGTGATCGGATAGGTCCGCTTCCTCCCGAGCTGCGCCCATAGTTTATCGATATACGAAGCGATTTCCGGCGCGTCGGTCAGGTACCGCTCCGCAAAAGCGTCCAGCAACTTCTGCACTTCCTCGATTCTTCGCTGTTTTTTCTCATCGACGATTTTCGCCATGATATTCCTCCTTCTCGAACGCGTTTCCCGTTTTTCAATACTCAACCGACTAAATTCGAGGACACAATGTCTTCCTTCAATAAAAACAGTCCTTCAACCATCCAAGTACTGGCTGAAGAATTCTCGGTCGACTTCGAAGGTAATCACCGGGCGTAATCCCAGACTGGAACTTTCCATCATTTCGACGAGAGACCCCGAATCAACAAGCTCAACTGGAGGGGCGCCCTCCCGGTTCGCCTCTTTAGCCGCTTCCTGTGTGAACTTGCTCGTCGTGATGAATATTCCTTTGTCGGCGCGTCCGATCATCGCATTTCGGAAGTCGGCAATCTGCATCCGTGAGACATTATTACCCTCTTTGTACCGTTTTGCCTGGAAAAGGACTCTAAAGGATACGAAAGGATTGATTCGCAGAATGGCTTTACCGTCGATTCCCTCGTCATGGCTGCCACCGGTCAGCTCAAGATTCTCGAACTTGTTGACCCGGAGCAACAACAAGCAAAAACGCTCGAAGTTCTTGGGCGACATAGAACGAAGGTAGCTTAAAACGCGCTGTCTGTAGTCTACGTTTACCGAAGAATCATCGTCAATCTCATTCTCTTCATCATTCGTATCGTCGAGATCGCTTTCTTGAATCTGAGGAGGCCCGTTCTTCTTTATTCTCTTTTGAGTATTGATATCCACCCATTTTAAAAAAAGAGCGCGAGCTTCTTCAAGATCGATATGTTTGTTCTCTCCGTTTTTTGTCAACTTCCAAACGCCGCGAATAGACCCGTCTATATACCCCTCCCAGACCAAATACTGTCTCGCCCAGCATACTTGGTTATGAAACTTGGAGGCTCCTGATTTGATCGTCTCGTTCAATTTTGACTCCGGGAGGTTGAGATTTTGGGCGACACGATTCGAAACCTCCTGTGGAGTCCCTGAACCTCCAAGTTCCCTGAGTGCGTCCAATACAGGGCCAAACCACTGAACGAATTCCGAACGTCTTTTTGCCATCCGGTATCACTTCCTCAACTTCCGTGATAAAGGGGCCCGATAGACCAGCGTCAGAGCCTCGGAGCCGTGCCATTCGACGGCGGCCACGGTCACGACCGCGTCGGGCAGTATCCCCCGGACGACCGTGTCGGTGTGCAGGTCTTCGAGTCGCAAAGCGTCACCTTCCTTGCCGGAGTGTATTCGAAAACAGCCTGACGAAAGCATACACTATATGAATATTTTTTCAACGCTTGCCTCGATGAGTTATGTTTTTCCGCCGTCGAGGCCATGCCGACGAAGACGCGAACTTCTCTCCTGCAGGAAAAATAGCCGCCTTTTTCATGAAACGGCCCGAGCACTCATAAAAAAGAGAGTTCGGGCCTCAGAAAACGTTTTGAGTCATCATAGATTATGACGACGACTGTCCGGTCTCCGGCACGAATACCGGAGATTCTTCCGCCCTGAAGACGCCGCACCCGCAGGGGTACTGCGTCTTCAGGGCATCGTCGGGATCATCGTTTTTCCTCTTACAGCGCGACCTCCTTGGAGTCGAAAACCCTTACTTCGGCCGGAGCGGCGAGCATGTCCTTTCTCGCCTCTCGGGCGTCGAGGACGTGCTGCGTCTTCAGATGCGCCCTGAGCGACTCGATATCCTCCCACTCCTCGAAGTACAGAAGCGTCTCCTCGTCGTCGGTCGACTTGTAGAGGGTGTAGCTGATGTTCCCCTTCTCCTTGCGCGTGCAGTCGATGGCGTGACGGCTGATCTCGGCGACCTTGTCCCTCATTCCGGGCTTGGTTTTGAACTTGGCGGCAACGATTATCATGAAACTTCACCCTTTCCTGCTGTATTTTTGCGCGGGGCGTTCCGGACTCTCAGAATCGATGGCCCCGGGCAATAAAAAGACAACCAAATTGTACCACGACTCTGTATCGCTCGCTGCACAGCAAGAGGGCGGAGGAATTCCTCCGCCCTCTTGCTCATCCTTGATTTCGAAGGCTCAGCGACTTTTGAGAAGCTCCTTGACCGCGTTGCGGATGTCGGTTGTATCCCGTCCTAGAACTTGGGCGGCGTCACGCACCTTGATATCCTTCGCCGTATCGGCCGGCCAGCCGGCCTTTTCGAGGATTACCTCCGCATCCAGGCCATACCCTTCCGCTATTTCGAAGAGCGTCACGCTTCCTTTCAGCTCGTCCGGGTTGGACGGCATCACCGCCTTCGGGGCCGGCGCCTTGGCCGGATTCTCGGCGAAATAGACCTTCAGCCGCTCCTTGAGCTCCTCGTCGTTCACGCCTTCCATCTGCTTGACGGAGACGTTCAGGGGAGCGTCCGCGGGAAGTCCGGCGATCTGGAGCACCTTGGCCGGAGGCAGGTTCACCTGGCCCGCCACCTGTTCGATGTTCATCCATCCGAAGATCCCCTCGACGGGATCACGGAGCGCCTCGACCGATGTGGACGCGAAAGTCTGCCAGTATCCCGTCATCTTCGCCGTTCCGTAGGCGGCGAAGTAGAGCCCCACGCCCAGCAGCCCGACTGCGAGCGCGGAGAGGACCTTTTTTCCGGCAACGGAGAACTGGAGGGTCTTTTCGACGGGGCAACTCTCCGTGCAGCGGCCGCAGGCGATGCAGTCGGCGTCGCTCACGGTCTCCAGAGCCATCGGAGTCACTCCCATCGGGCATGAGCGGTCGCACTTCGAGCAGGAGATGCACGTTTCCTTGCTGCGCTTCACCTTCGTCAGGCTGAACTTCTGCAGGATGCCGAGCGCGGCCCCGAGCGGGCAGAGATAGCGGCACCAGAAACGCTCGATGAAAAGTCCCGCGCCGATGACGACGAAGAAGAGGACGGCAAACCCCCAGGGAGAGGAGACGATCTCCTCCCACCCCGAGGAGAGGTGCATCCACGAGACCCACGGGTCGTAACTCCGCCATGCGAGTGTTCCGAGCGTCCACGTGTAGTAGAGTATGACCGCGAGGACGACGTACTTCAGCATCTTCAGCCCCCGGTCGACCGGCCCGGACATCTCCCGGCGCTTTATGCCGAGCTTGCGCGCCGCCAGGTTCGAGAACTCTCCGATGCTCCCCAGCGGGCATATCCAGCCGCAGAAGACCCTTCCGACCAGCAGCGTGATGGCCGCGACGGCCGCGAAGAGGATCAGCGAGCTGGGCGCCGTGCGGCGGAGCCAGACTCCGGAGGACAGGTAGCTGTAGATGCTCTCAAGCCCTCCAAGCGGACAGAGGGAATCCACCGTCGGAATGCCCGCGGGTCCTCCGCCCAGCGTCTGGTGCTGGCCGACCCATGTTATGTACGCCAGAAAACCGAACATGACCCCGTACCGGATTCGCTTCCATGAAAACACGATTCTCATCTCCTTGTTTGGGAAAAAGGTGTGAAGCCTTCGGCTCCGGTTTCGTTCGTCACCTCCGGAAGCCGGGATGTTCGAATGATACTCCGCCCGGCCCCTGAACGCATTGTCACAGTTTCCCATCGGAAGGTAGGTAAAACCCGCATTTTCAACGCCGCAGTCCTGTGTGCTGCAACGGCATGGCACAGGAGAGCCCCGGCAATGCCGACGAAGACGCTCCCTGCACTTCCAGACCGCAGGATATGGAGGCCCCTCGTTCGGACAAACTTCCCTATCCTGCCGTCACAGGGCTGATTCTTCCGGGGTAGGCCTCCAGTCCCGCTTTCAGAATCTCCATCGCCTTCACAAGGTCTTCGTTTTTGAGCACGTAGGCGATGCGCACTTCGTCGCGTCCGAGCCCCGGAGTAGCGTAAAACCCCTCAGCGGGCGACATCATCACCGTTTCTCCTCCGACCTCGAAGTTCGCGAGCATCCAGACGATGAACTTTTCGGCATCGTCGACGGGAAGCTTCGTCACGAGGTAAAAAGCCCCTCTGGGTTCTTCGCAGACGACGCCCGGAATCTCCTTCAGCGCCCGGTAGACGGTGTTTCGTCTGACGGTGTACTCGTCGTTCACTTCCTTGAGGTAGGAAACGGGAGTGTCGTAGAGCGCCGCCGCGCCGATCATGTCCATAGTGCCTATGCTTGTCCGTGCCTGGCAGAGTTTGAGGATCTGCCGTATGAACTCCCTGTTTTTGCTCACCACGCACCCGACACGCGCCCCGCATGCGCTGTAGCGCTTGGAGACCGAGTCCGTGATCGCCACCCGATCCGATACGTCCTCCAGGTTGCCGAAGCTGGTGTACTGCAGACCGTCGTAGACGAACTCGCGATAGACTTCGTCGGCTACGATGAAAAAGTCGTGTTTTTTCGCAAGATCGGCCACCATGCGCATCTCTTCGCGCGTATAGACCACTCCGGTAGGATTGCCCGGATGGCAGAGGAGCATGGCCTTGGTGCGGGGCGTAATTCTGCTATCGATCTCTTCGCGAAGCGGAAGACGGAACCCCTCCTCCGCTCTTGTGGTGACCGGAACGACGAGCGCGCTCACCGACTCGGCAAGGGTTTTGTAGTTCGCATAAAACGGCTCGGGTATGAGAATTTCGTCGCCGGGATCGCACAGCGCGTTGAGAGCATAGTCCAGCGCCTCGCTGGCTCCGTAGGTTATGAGCACCTCCTCCCGCTGATACTCTATGTCATAACCTTTGTAGTAGCGGATAACGGCATCGATCAGTGCAGCATCGCCGTCTGAAGGACCGTATGCGAGCACGTCGGGCGAATAGTTCCGAACCGCCTCGAAGAAACCGGGAGGGGTTTTGATGTCTGGCTGCCCGATGTTCAGGTAGTAGATCTTCCGCCCCTTCCGTTTCGCCTCCTCGGCGTAGGGAACAAGGCGGCGTATCGGAGAGGCCTGCATTCCGAGTATTCGTTTCGAAAGCTCCATTTTTTCAGCTCCTGTTCCGGACTTGAGAGTCCATAGTTCTGTATGCGAACAATTTTTTCGGACAGTGTCGCACATACCGCTTTGCTTGTCATCATAACTTTCTTCGAAAAACAAGATTGAAATCAAGGCATTTTCAATTCTCCGGGAAAAAAGCGCCTCTTTTTCTGTGATAAAACAAAAACGTTGGACTCTCACGCAGAAAAAGGGATGGGGGGCGCCCCATCCCTTTCTTGATCCGCCTTCTTTAAAACCGACTCTTTGCCTGTTACGGTCTCGGCCAGACTGCTCTGAACGTATCCTTATAGTTGTTGTAGGATTCCAGCACTTTCGCAAGGAAGGGATCTTGCTTCGAGCGCTCCGCATAGAAAGCCTCGGCTTCTTTCATGAAGGCATCTTCGATGGACTTGGGAAGGGGAAGAACTTCCATGCCTTCCTCGCGGAATTTCTTCAAACCGTCAAGGTCGGCAATAATGGCCCTCGCGTAGTAAGCGAAGGCTTCTTCTCTCCATGCCGCCTCGATGATGTTCTGCAAGTCCGCCGGAAGCTCGTTCCACTTATCCATGTTGAAAAGGAAGGGGTTCCATTCGTAAGGATGGCGAACAGCACTGATATAGAGGTACTTGCCCGCTTCCTGAAGTCCCATGGTCCAGTTAACGGCAGGACTGGCGACTTCGTAGGCATCGATGACTCCCCGGTGCATGGCTTCGAAAACCTCTCCGACCGGCATCAAGGAGCATGCTGCGCCCATCCTGTCCAAAATGGCGGCGCCGTCGCCCGCGGAGCGAATTCGTATGCCCTTGAGATCTTCCGGGCCATTCAAAGGCTTGTTGGTGACAAGGAACACCTCGGGCGGCGCCATCTGCCCGGCGCCGTTGATAATCTTGACCTTGTAATCCTTCAGCATCTCGGCAACGAGCTCATGTCCGCCGCCTTCAAACATCCAGCCGAGTTTTTCCATAGGCGACATACCGCCCGGCTTTGCCGTGAAAACAGCGGCGGCAGGCCATCTGTCGACATAGTACATGTAGCAGGTGTCGGCAAAATCCAAAACTCCTCTGTGGAGAGCGTCGAGTTCCTTCGTGGCAGGGGAGATGGCTCCGGCGGGATGCACTTTGAAGACCAGTCTTCCACTGCTCGCCGCTTCCGCTCTCTTGCACGCTCTCACCAATGATTCGAAGAAAACATTTCCGGCGGGCATTCTGGACTGGCCGGTAAAGGAAAACACCTTATCCTGCGCCAGCACTTCTCCTGCTCCGAAAAATACGGCCACCATGCTCACGACCAACGCGAAAACGATCAATTTTTTCATCCATTTCGCCTCCTTTTTTTCATGCTGCAACCAAGTTGTCAACAACGACGCGCCGTTTCTTGCGGTTTTCATCCCCTCCTTCGTTTAGAAATAACTATCTTCCGCTCATCAATCCAGGCAGCCATAGGATGATGTCAGGGAAGACCACGCAGAGAACCAAACCCAGCATGATCAGCAGTACAAAGGGGATAACTCCCCGAATAATGTCGGTTGTCTCGATTTTAAGCTCTTTCGGAGCCACTCCTTTGAGGAAAAAGATGGAGTAGGCGAAAGGAGGCGTGAGAAACGACATTTGGAGGTTAATACAGATCATGATGGCAAACCAAACTGGATCAAAACCAACCTTCACGGCGATTGGGGTCACAATCGGAACCAAAAGAAGAACGATGCCGATCCAGTCAATGAACATCCCCAAGATGAACGTCACGACCATTATGATGAGGAACACGCCCCATTTTCCCCCTGGCGCCGCCAATATGATGTTCCCGACGACATCTCCGCATCCAGCCCTCAAAAAGACACCTACAAAAGCCGTCGCCATGGCGATGATGAGATAGACCATACCGCTTAATCGCACGGTGTCGATGGCGACGCCTCGTAAAACCTCCCAGCTGAACCTTCGGTAAAGAATGGCAAGCACTGTTGCGGCGAAAGCTCCAACCGCGGCAGCCTCGGTAGGTGCGGCGATACCGAAAAAGATGCTCCCCAAAACGGCTATGATCAAGATAACCGGAGGAAGGAGGGAGATAAAGAGCATAGAAAGTTTTTTAGAAACCGAAATCCCTTGTACTTCAGATTCCGGAATTGCGGGACCTGCATCTTTTTTAACGAGGCAATAGATAATGATATAAGCGCAATATAATGCCGACAACAGAAAGCCCGGAAAGAAGGCCCCGAAGAAAAGCCTTCCTACGGAAACACCTGCCGCGGGGCCGTAGACAACCAGCATGATGCTGGGAGGAATCAAAATTCCAAGAGTTCCTCCAGCACAAACAGAACCGCAGGCTAACGGCTTATCATAACCTCTCGTTATCATGGGACCCAAAGCAAGGAGAGCCAGAGTGGTCACCGATGCGGCGACGACTCCGACGCAGGCCGCGAGAATGGTGCCTATGAGGATTGTTGCAATGGCAAGGCCGCCCCGAAGCTTTCCGAACCACACATAAAGAGCTTCAAACAGCTTTTCGGTGATTCCCGACCGCTCGAGCATATTGCCCATGAAAGCAAAAAGGGGAACGGCCAGCAAGGTGTAGTTAATGAGCTGGTCGAAGATTCGGCCGTAAAAGAGTTCGAGGGTAATTCTGGGGCCGAAGACCAAAGAGCCGATAGCCAGCCCCATGGTGCCGATTCCCAAGGCAAAAGGGAAACCGGTAAGGACCGCCACAAAGACGCCCCCCAACATAAGAGCGGTGATGAATTCAGGTGTAAGCGTCATATTTCTTCCCCCTTTAGGGCAAAGTGAACATTCCGGATGAAATCAGCCAGACCTTGAAGGAAAAAGAGGAGAAATCCGATGAAAACAATAGCTCTCAATGGATAAAGGGGAGGATACACGTAGGTTGCCGCCGATTTTTCGTTAATGGAGATAGAGAACAACATCCACGAATAAGATACATAAAGCAGAGAACCGATCAGAGGGAAAAACAGAAAGACGGCGCATATTGAATCCAAGACGGCTTTGCCCCTTTGCGATAGACGGCAGTAGAATACATCCACTCTTGTGTGTGCCTGCTGGAAAAGGATATATCCCCATGAGAGAGCATACATTGCCGCCCCCGCCATCATGATGAGCTCATACTCCCAAACCGTGGACTGGCGCAAAAGGTATCGCCTGATAACGCCGCTGACTCCGATGAGCATCAAGGCGACTGATAACCACCTTGTCTGTGTACCGACCCATTCATTGATCCAATCGATCACTTTGAGCAGCTTCCTCATATAATCTCACTTCCCTTTCGCGCATGAGCTTTTTTACTTGATCGGTCTTTTATTGCCTTCCGCAGCCCCGCTTTCTATTTTGAATAGAGGGGTCACGTTGTGTCAAGAGCGTAGAAGAAAGATTCTCGAATAAGCGAATAGCAAGTCTATTTGATGAACAGCATACTGATGGAGGCGGTCAATCATAAAAAAGCAATTGAGAAGCAGCAAGAGACGCTCCAAATTTGGAGTATGAAACGTTGCAAAAAAATCATCCTGCCCTCAGAGTCAGAAAACCGGACGCCCGAGGAACACTTTAAAAAATCCACAACGATGCCGATGAAAGATGGATCCCTATTTTTTCGCCAATGAAACGCTCCCCCGGAATCAAACCCATTAACATTGCGTCGGATTATAGTCTGCTGATACGGGGTTGTCAACAATAGATTTCGACAACATAAGAAATTATGAAACATGTCTATTATTAAATTATTCAATTTTAGATTCAATAAATATGCCACGGCACGGTTATTTTACTGTGAATAGTCGAGAGAATGAAGCTTTTCCGATCGGATTATCTCATCGGATATATTGGGGGCGGCGCCGCAAAGAAGCCCGCCCCCGAAAGATCTCCGGGTGTTATTCGTACTCCTTGAGCATGGCGGCGTACTCCTCCTCCAGCCCCTTCCGCACGTGGTAGCAGTGCTCGTCTCCGGGGAACTTCCCGGTGCGCACGTCCTCCACGTACTCCTTGAACGCGTTCGTGATGATCTCCGCCACGTTCGCGTACACCTTCACGAACTTCGGCGTGAACGCCTGGAACATGCCCATCATGTCCCCGCAGATCAGAACCTGTCCGTCGCACGGACCGCCTCCGATGGCATAGACGGGAATCGTCAGCTTCTTCGCAATGAATTGAGTCAGCTCGGGAGGAATGGCCTCGACAAGCAGCGCGAACGCTCCCGACTCCTCCACCGCGAACGCGTCCTCGATCACGTACCGCGCCGACTCCGGGTCCAGCCCCTGCGCCTTGAATCCCCCCAGAGGGCCCGAGCTCTGCGGCGTGAGGCCGATATGTCCGCACACAAGGATCCCGGCGTCCGCGATGGCCCGGATGCGGGACTTCACCCGCACGCCGCCCTCCAGCTTGATGCAGTCCATGTCCGCTTCCTTCAGGAAGCGCACCGCGTTCACCACCGCGTCGGCGTCCGAGACCTGGTAGGAGCCGAACGGCATGTCGCCCATCACGAAGGTGTTCGGCGCGCCCCGGCGGACGGCCTTGCAGTGGCTGATACAGTCCTCCATCGTGACGGGGATGGTCCCCTGGTACCCGAGCGTGATCATGCCCAGCGAGTCGCCGACGAGGATCATGTCGACGCCCGCTGCCTCCGCAAAGCTCGCCATCGGGAAGTCGTAGGCGGTGACCCACGTCATCTGCTCCCCGCTCTTCTTCATGTTCACGAAATCGAGACGTCCCTTTTTCTTCGCCATTTCTTCATCTCCCCTGAAAAAAGTTTTTCTTCCATCTATCCTTATTGTCCGATACAAAAAGGTATAAGACAAGGAGCATAGTGCTCTTTTACGCGCCGCATTCCGTAGAAGAACTGAAAAGGATTCCTGATTTTTTCATCTTTTCCTGAAACAAAAATTGAGAGCGCATCCTTTCATCCGCCGCCTCATTCGTTCTTTTCACGGGAGAAGGAGTTCCGGAAGAAACGTGATCATTGCCGGAAAACAGGTGAGGATGACAAGGTCCACGATCAGCACCGCGATAAAGGGCAAGGCCGCTCTTGAAATCTTTTCGATGGGAACTCCCGATATGTTCGAAACCACGAAAAGGTTCATTCCGACCGGAGGCGTCACCTGTCCGATGGCGAGGTTCGTTATCATCAGTACCCCGAAGAAGACCGGATCGATGTTCACCGACTGGATCAGCGGATAGAGAATCGGCGTGAACAGCGCTATGGCCGCCACGTTGTCCAGGAAGGCTCCGGCGATGAGCAGCACGATATTGATCAGTATCAGAATGATCACGGGATCTTTTGAAAAAGAGGTCACGAAAAGAACGAACTTCTGCGGTATCTGCTGCGTTACGAGGATCCATGCAAAAATTGAGGCGGCCGCGATGACGAACATGATGACGGCGCTGCTCAGGGCCGATTTGTAGCAGGCGGAGAAAACGTTCCGCATGGGGAGTTCGCGGAAGATGTACCGCCCCACGAAAAAACCGTACAATGCGGCGATGCCTGCAGCCTCGGTGGGCGTAAAGATGCCCGAATAGATGCCGCCCAATATGATGACGGGCGAGAGCAGCGCGAAGACGCTGTCCAGGAGCACTTTTTTCGGATTTTCACTTGCTTTCGCACCGTCGTCCCGGAGTTCTTTTCCGGGCGTTCTCTCCCCGCTTCTTCTCGCTATGCAGTATTCCGTGACCATGAGCGTGGATCCTATGAAGATCCCCGGAATGATCCCGCCCAGAAAAAGGTTCAGAATCGAAACGTCCGTGATCAAAGCGTAAAGAATCATGGTCCCGCAGGGAGGAATGAGGAGTCCCAAAAGTCCTGAGCAGGCGACGACCGCGGCCGAGAAATCCTCCCTGTACCCCGCTTCTTTCATATGCGGAATCATGATCGTTCCTATTGCCGCGGTCGTCGCGGCCGAGGAACCGGAAATCGCGCCGAAGAACATCGCCCCGAGAGTCGCCACCATGGCGAGCCCCCCGGCAACCTTGCCGACGAAAAGGTTCGCGAAGGCTACGAGCCTCTTCGAAACTCCCCCCTCGGTCATGATATTACCGGCAAGAATGAAAAAGACGATCGCGAGAATAGGAAAACCGTTGATGCCTCCCACCATTCGCTGCGCAACGATGAACGTGGGGATCGATGTTCTGAGCCCTATGCCGAGCAGCGCCGCTCCGGCCAGGGAGAGCGCGATCGGGACGGAAAACAGCAGCAGCACGAAAAACGAGGTGAAGAGGAATCCGCTCATGAATGCCCCTCCTTTCCCGATAGTGCGAAGAGATCACGGAAAATGACCAGGGCGTAGTTCAGCGCCATGAGGGAGCATCCCAGCAGGAGGCTGAGATAAAACCATGACATGGGGAGGGGAAAGGAGCCGAAGCTCTGCGAAGCGGTCTTTCCCATCAGGGTGTAAGCTTGCAGCGCCACGAGAGAAACAAGCGCGAGACTGAGTACGTTGGAAAGAGTGTTGAAAGGAGGCTTCATTTTTTCAGGAAGTTTCTCTCGAAGCAGTTCGACCCTGATATGCCCTCCCTCCTTCACTGCCAGGCCGGCGCCGAGAAAGACCATCCAGATGTTCATGTACTGCAGAAGCTCCTGAGACCATGGAAGAGGAAAGAAGACAAGAAAGCGGGAGACGATCTGAAGAAGCAGAATGAACGTCATGACAACCACGATACTTATCAGAATGTACCGGGTGACTCTGTTCAGAAAGTCCGCAATGGAGAAGATACTCATGAAGCCCTCCTTTTTCAACGAAGAAAAAGCGGCCGGGAGGAACGACCACCGGCCGCGCGTTTGTCCGAACACTCAGAAAACCGGCACTACAATTCCTGAATCATCTTCACGATCGTGCCCCATCTCTCGCCGCGCTCCTTCATATACTGATCGTACATGGGGCTCAGGCTTTTCTGGAAGGCGGCCACATCGACCTCGTTGATCAGCATTCCCTTCTGTTCCAGCTGGGCCAGTTCGTCCGCTTCGGTATCAGCTACTGCCTTGCGGTCCACTTTCGCCACCTCCCGCCCTGCGTCGAGAAGCACCTGCTGAAACTCGGGAGGAAGGGATTTGAACTTGGCCAGATTCATGACAAGCGGCTCGAAAACGTGCTGATGGCGGGTCACGGAGAGGTATTTCTGCACCTCGTAGTATCGTGCTGAGAGTATTCTTCCCGTCGGATTCTCCTGCCCGTCGACGGTGCCGAGCTGGAGCGCGGCGAAGAGTTCGCTCATTGCGATGGGAGTGGGATTCGCCTTCAACAGAACGAAGGTGTCTATCGCCATCTTTGATTCGCCGATCCGGAGCTTGAGCCCCGCCATGTCGTCCGGATGCCGTATGGGCCTCTTGTTGTTCGTGATGACCCGGAAACCGTTCTCCCACCAGCCGAGGAGGATCATGCCGTTTTCGAGGAGGAGATCCTCAAGGATTTTCGCCGCCTCGCTCCCCTCGAATCTGCCGACGTGTTCGTAGTCGCGGAAGATGTACGGAAGGTAGAGGGCCTCGAACTCCATAATCGTGTTTCCGATGATGGGATCCGCCGTCAGGACGATGTCCTGCGTTCCGAGCCGGACCGACTCCGTCATGTCCGGCAGGGAGCCGAGCTGTCCCGCCGGAAAGATGACGATGTTCACTTTGCCGCCTGTCTTCTCGGCGACAAGCTTCGCGAAGAGTTCGGACGACGTGTGATAGTGATGGTGTATCGAAGCCGTATGACCAAGGTTGATCTCGTACTCGGCCGACAAGGCCGGGGCGGGAAGGACAGCGGCAACAAAAAGCAGGAACAGGAACACGGTGATTCTCGATCTCATACAAACACCTCCCGAAAATAGTTGCGATTTAAAAGAACTGCTTTTCTCTCTTCCGGATATCGCGGGCCCCTATGAATTCAAAAAATTCATCGAAAGTCACCATATCCGGAAACATGGCCGCTGTCGTTCCGTGCCGGCGAAGCTCGTCCAGGCATCGCTGCACCGCTTTCGTGACGGCATAGGTGAGACTGCACGGGAACACCACCACATCGTACCCCAGCGCCTGGAGCTCCGCCGGTGTCTTGAGGGGCGTCTTTCCTCCCTCTATCATGTTCGCCAGCGTAGGCTTCGGAATCTCCGCATTGGATTTCAGCATCTGCTCTTCCGTGGTGACCGCCTCGACGAAGATAAGGTCGGCGCCGGCATCGGCGTAGGCCTTCGCGCGCGCCAGGGCGTCGTCGAATCCGTTCACGGCGACGGCATCGGTTCTCGCCATGATGACCAGATCATCATCCTCCCTCGCGTAGAGCGCCGCCTTGATCTTCGCCACCATCTCCCCGGGCGGGATCAGAGCCTTCCCCTCCATGTGACCGCATCGCTTCGGGAACAGCTGATCCTCGATGAAAAGGCCGGCTACTCCCGCCTTTTCATACTCTCTGACCGTCCGAACGACGTTGTTCACGTCGCCGTATCCCGTGTCGCCGTCCGCGAATACAGGAATATCGACGGCATTCACCAGGTTCCGATACTGGTTCGCCATCTCCGTCATGGTCAACAATCCCACATCCGGAGAACCAAGCAGGGATGCCGAGAAACTGTATCCTCCGGCAGTAAGGGCCTTGAACCCGGCCTTCTGGATTGCCCGTGCCGAAAGAGCGTCATGAGCGCCGGGCATGACCAGAATTTCCGGATCGTTCACAAGCTTTCTGAAAAGGGTGGTTTTTCTCACCGCGGAGTCACTCCTTTGAAATAAAGCATTGAACTATCATGCAAATAAAGTGCCAAATTTGATCTCTTATACACCAGCGAGAGAATTTTGTCAAAATTTTTTCCCGCCCCGAATCGCCGATGGTCCTTCCTCCGTAAAAAAGCATATCCGGAGCTGAAACAGAGAGCGCTTCCCATTATTGGAAATAAACAAACGAGGTGGTGCCTTCGTCTTTTTTAGAGTATGATTATTTTATGAATACTTCGGAATGCCGATTCGCCGTTTTTTTCAACAGGCGTTCGAAAGCTCCGCAAAATGGAGCGATGAAGCTCCGGCATCCGTTTCAGGTTTTTTTCATTGTCGGGGGAAGCGCAATTCGGCCACATGGTAAGGAGGAATTCATGTATGGAGATACCAGCTGCCCTCTTTGTCGCCCGCATACTCCTTTTTATTGCCGGAAGTGCGTCCGCAGCAGAGCCGACGCCAATCATGCCGGCAAGCAGCTTCCCCGTTTTCTTCCCGGGGCTTGTCGTGCTTCTTTATTAGAGCTATGAAGTCCTTTACTGTTCTCTGCGACGATCTTACCGGCTCGTCCGTCCAGTCAATTCTGCTGAAAGAGCGCGGAGTTCCGGTCCGGCAGATCATCCGCCTCTCCGACATCCCGCCGCCTCCCCCGGAAGACGGGGAAGCCCTGGTGATCAATTGCGATACGCGACGCCGGTCACAAGATGAGACGGGATCCATCTTCAGGGGCATTCTGGATTCCATCCCCGGGCATACGGGGATCGCAAAACGAATCGACACCACGCTCCGAGGGTACCTTCGCTTTGAAACAGAGATAATCCTGAAGGCTCGTCCGAAAGCCGTCGCCCTTGTCGTGCCCGCGTATCCATCCTCCGGCCGAACGACTGTGGGTGGATATCAGCTCCTGAACGGCACGCTGCTCGAGCGGACGGAAGTGGCCAGGGATCCGATCTGGCCGATATCGACCAGCTTTGTTACTTCGTACTTCAACAACTCGTTCCCCGTCTCGACGCTCGGACTGGAGAGCGTAAAGGCGGGCGAAACGGCAGCGGCCCTGGAAATGAAACGCCTGCTGGCGGGAGGAACACGCATCGTCGTGGCGGACGCGATGTCGGAAAACGACATTGAGATTCTCGCTTCGGCGGCCTGCTCCGTCGACGAAGAAATCGTTCCTGTGGACCCGGGACCTTTTACGGCTGCCCTTCTCTCCAGAAAACTCTCGAGGAACGATCCCGGCACGGTGGTCGCGATCATCGGCAGCACATCGGAGAAGACGAGAAAACAGCTCGCGTGGCTCGACGGCAAGATCTCAGGAGACGAGTTCGTTCTCTCTCCCTCCGACTCACCGGAGGAGGCATTCGTCCGGCTCTCCTCGTTTCTTGGTCGGTCGGGATACTTCCCTTTTCTCCTGATCCGCCCCGATTCCCGCGTCGAAAGAGGGCTGGAAGAGAGAACCGCGCGTACTCTGGCAGCCGTCGGAAAGGAGGCTCTGGCTATTCTGGGGAAGCGGATTCGAGGTATACTTCTCTCCGGAGGAGATACCGCCGCCATGTTCTTCCAGGAAGCCGGAGCGACGGTTCTCCTCCCCGAAGCGGAGATACAGCCTCTGATGATGGGGGGGAACATTCTCGACGGCGCGTTCGCAGGCCTGAATGTCGTCACCAAGGGAGGACTCATCGGCGAGGAGGACGGCATCTACAAGGCCGTGCTCTGGTTGAGAAAGGAAAGGGAGTAATTCGAGAATGAAACGTACGGTAATTGCAGTCACCATGGGCGACCCGGCAGGAGTCGGCCCCGAGATAGCGCTTGCGAGCATGGCCGACCCGGAAATCTGGGAGAGGGGAATTCCGCTGCTTGTCGGAGACATCTCCGTTCTTGAGGCGGTACGTGACGCGCTGAACTTGACAATGGAACTCCGAAACATTGAGAACCCGGACGAGATCTCGGGATCACCCGAGAGCCTGCCGGTGCTGGACCTGAAGATGATTCCCGATATTTCGGCCCTTCCTGTAGGCAAAGTCTCGGCATTGTCGGGAAAAGCTTCCGTCGCCTATATCCGGAAATGCGTCGACCTCTGCATGGCGGGACAGGCCGCCGGAATCGCCACGACGCCGATCAACAAGGAGGCCCTGAAGGCCGCCAAGGTCCACTACATCGGGCATACGGAGATGCTCGCCGAGATGTCCGGCGCACCGAGGAGCTATACGATGTTCATCGTGGACAAGCTTCGTATTCTTTTCCACAGCCGGCACCTCTCGTTGAGACGGGCCATCGAGACGCTGAATACGGACGAGGTGGTCCACTCGATAGAGGTTGCCGCCAAGTGCCTCGAATCCATCGGCCTGTCGTCGGGCACGATCGCCCTTGCAGGGCTGAATCCGCATTCGTCGGACGGAGGGCTCTTCGGAGACGAGGAAGCGCGTATCCTGACCCCGGCAGTGGATGAAGCCCGCGCGCGCGGAATCAACGTGGTCGGTCCCGTGCCGGCCGACAGCGTCTTCTACTTCGGCCTCCAGGGAAAGTACGACGTGGTGGTTTCCCTCTACCACGACCAGGGGCACATCGCATCGAAGACATACGACTTCTATCGGACTGTGAGCGTCACCTTCGGGCTTCCGTTCATCCGGACGTCGGTGGACCACGGCACCGCCTTCGACATCGCATGGAAGGGCATCGCCAACCCGGTGAGCATGAAGGAGGCCATGCTGGCCTGTTTCGATATCGCCCCCCGCTATCGCCCCTTTTAACACGGAGAACACGACGTGCTTCCCGATCTTCTTAAGACCATTCTCACGGGGGGAGCCTCAGGCTCCTCCCTTTCTCCTGACGCCCGGATCATCGAGGATTCGGAGGATCTGATCCTTTCCGGACAGTTCGAAATGGCCGCCAGGTCCGTCGAGCGGACGGCCTGCCCCGAATCGTACAGCGTCCGCGCGATGCTTGCCCTCCTCGACGGAAGGCGCAAGGAGGCGCTCGACCTCTACGAAGAGGGTCTGAAAAAACTGCGAAAGACGCGCGGCACCCGGAAGATCTACTACAACTGCCTTTCCGCCCTCTTTCACGCGCCGCTCCTGCTTGCCTCCGGCGACGTCAAGAAGGCGGCGGCGGCAGTCGGGCTTGGCGAGGAAAAAACCGACTACGACAAGATCTACGAACTTTTCGGCCACTTGGTGAACTTCTACTCGGGAAAGGGAAACGACCGTCTCTTCTCAGCCTACCCCCCCGCATCGTGCCAAAGGGAGAACAGTCACCCCAATTTTCTCTTCTTCCTCGCACTCGTCATTTTCTGGTCGGTTCCCGAAAGAATCGCGGAGTACCGTCTCCACCTCGAAAAGGCGCTCTCAAGTCACCGGGAGTCGGGAAAGAAGGGGCTGTTCGCGAACGAACTCGCCGAGATGCTGGCCTTCCCGCCGGAACGCCCCTTCATCGAGCGGAAGTTGACGCTGCACGATATCATCCCGCGCAGAGAAGAGTGGATGGTGACGCTCGGCGCGCTCGCAACGCTCGGAAAAGGAACCGGAGGGGCGCAGAAGAAACGGACGAAGCGCCTCGTCTGGGAGGCCGACTGGGACACCGACGAAAAGGCAAATATCGTTTCCCCGGAATTCATTCCTGTCGAGCAGGTGATGCAGGCTTCGGGGAAGTGGAGCAAGGGACGCCCGGTGGCCCTGAAACGCCTCCAGAGTTCGCTGATCCGTGAACCGTGGATGACGAGTCAGGATGTCGCCGCGGCCGGCGCCGTCGAGGAGGTGGGGGGCTACGACGGATGGTACTACAAGCGATGGTTCCAGTTCGACGGAGTCAAAATCCTGACGGCGCTCGCAGGGCATCCGCACCTTGTCCGGAGCGGCGACAACAGGCCCGTGGAGATCGTGCAGGAGGAGCCCCGTCTCGACCTCTCACGAACGGTCGGAGGATACCGAATCCGCCTCGCACCCCACCCCGCCGAAGGAAAGTATGCCGATGTCTTCGCGGTCGAGGAGTCTCCCTATCGGCTTCGGGTCGTTCCCTTCGATGAGAAGCACCGGCGAATCGCCGAGATTCTGGGGAAGGACGGGCTTCTCGTTCCGGAGAGAGGCCGTGAACGGATTTTGGAGACGCTGGAATCGCTTGCCGAGACAGTTCCCGTCACATCGGAGCTCGAAGGGATGGAGGGAGCCGCTTCGGCAGTCGAACCCGACTCGCGCATCGTCGTCCAACTCGCTCCCGGCGAGGAAGGCTTCTTCGTTTCCCTGGCGGTACGTCCTCTCGGAGCGGGAACCCCGCTCTGCCGCCCCGGCCAGGGAGGGAAAACGATGATGGGGCGAAGCGACGGAAACCGTGTTCAGACCCTTCGGGACCTCGAAAGAGAACGAAAAAACGAGGAGAACCTCCTGGTGCTCTGCCCCGCCTTGACGGAAGGGGAACAGACCGACGAAAACCGGTGGATCCTCGATAATCCGGAGATCTGCCTTGAATTTCTCCTCCAACTCTCCGGGATGGAGGAGACCGTCGTCATCGAGTGGCCCAAGGGGGGCGCGATGAAAATACGTTCCCGTATCGCACCGAGCGCGGTGAAGCTATCAGTCGGCGCCGGGCGCGACTGGTTCGCTCTTTCCGGGGAGATTCGCGTCGACGAACAGACGGTTCTCGGGATCAGGGAGGCCTGCGACATGCTCGCCGAGAGCAAGGGGCGTTTCCTGCCTCTCGGGAACGGGGAGTTCCTCGCGCTCACGACGGAGCTCCGCAAACGGCTCGAGGAGATCGGCTCCTTCGGCGACTGGCGGGGCAAGGAACTCCGCTTCTCTCCGCTCTCCGCACCTTTTTTCCGGAAGCTCGAGAGCGAAACCGAAGGCTTTTCGGGAGACGGCGAGTGGAAGAAAAAGCTCGCGCTCTTCGAGGAGGCAGAGACCCTTGATCCTCTCCTTCCGGCCACGTTTCGGGGAGAGCTTCGCGACTACCAGTCCGAGGGCTTTCAGTGGCTCTGCCGGTTGGCTCACTGCGGAGCGGGAGCATGTCTCGCGGACGACATGGGGCTCGGCAAGACCATCCAGGTTCTCGTCTTGCTGCTTTCCCGCGCTCGTTCCGGTCCTTCGCTCGTGGTCGCTCCCACGTCGGTCTGCCCGAACTGGTTCCAAGAGGCGGCCCGTTTCGCTCCGACGCTGAACCTGAAGGAGTTCCGCTACGGCGACCGGAAGAAGCTCCTCGACGACCTTGGCCCCTTCGACGTGGTGGTGACGAGCTACGGCCTGCTCCAGCACGACGGGGAACTTCTGCATGAAGTCGGGTGGAACACCGTGATCCTCGACGAGGCCCAGGCCATCAAGAACAGCGGTACAAAACGATCGGCCTCGGCGATGAAGCTTAAGGGCGATTTCCGCATCATCACAACCGGCACCCCTATCGAAAATCACCTGGGAGAGCTGTGGAATCTCTTCCGGTTCCTGAATCCGGGACTGCTCGGCTCGCTGGAGAGCTTCAACCGCCGTTTCGCAGTTCCGATCGTGAAGTACGACGACAAGGGAGCCCGCGCCAGGCTGAAGAAGATCCTCCGCCCCTTCCTCCTGCGGCGCACCAAGGATCAGGTGCTCGAAGAGCTGCCGCCGAAGACCGAGATCATTCGAAGAGTGGACATGCACTCCGGGGAGCGGGGGCTCTACGAAGCGCTCCGGCGAAACGCCCTCGAACGCATCGACCAGGGCAGCGGCGAGGATCAGCGGTTCGTCATCCTCGCCGAATTGATGAAACTGCGCCGCGCATGCTGCAACGGCTCCCTCGTCCTTCCCGACAGGGAATTTCCCTCGGCGAAGCTGGATGCCTTCGGCGAAATTCTGGACGATCTGCGCGCGAACGATCACCGCTGCCTTATCTTCAGCCAGTTCGTCGACCATCTCTCCATCCTGCGCGACTCTCTTCTGGAGAAAGGAATTTCCTTCGCATACCTGGACGGCTCCACCCCCTTCGAGGAGCGGAAGAAAGCGGTCGCATCCTTCCAGGCCGGAGAGAAAGAGTGCTTCCTCATCAGCCTCCGCGCCGGAGGGACGGGGCTGAACCTCACCGCGGCGGATTACGTGATCCACATGGATCCCTGGTGGAACCCGGCGGTTGAGGACCAGGCATCGGACAGGGCCCACCGCATCGGGCAGGAGCGGCCCGTCACCGTCTACCGCATCGTGGCGAAGGATACTATCGAGGAGAAGATCGTCGATCTTCACGCAACGAAACGCGACCTCGCGGAGAGCCTTCTGGAGGGAGCGGAACGGGTCGGCCGCTTCTCGATCGACGAGATGGCCGCGCTGATACGGGAGGAGTAACAGAAGCGGGGAGCCATTGAGGCTCCCCGCTTATCTATGCATGACCGGCAGGCGGACTTTCGGGAGGCTGCCCGGGTCGTTCCGGACAGCTGATCATCTTGCCGGGGTTCAGGATGTTGTTCGGGTCGAAGGCGAGCTTCACCA